>Ga0187875_10000265_pt1 | contig 47081 bp, 38 predicted proteins | sample June2016WEW_17_1_2_FD_132978 | JGI IMG/M metagenome (GOLD analysis project Ga0187875, IMG submission 132978) | Peatland microbial communities from SPRUCE experiment site at the Marcell Experimental Forest, Minnesota, USA - June2016WEW_17_10 | ecosystem: Environmental > Terrestrial > Soil >...
CGGTCAGCAGGATGTCGTAACAGTCCAAGCCCTTGCTTCGGAGGAGGTCATTGAATTGAAATGGTCTCGGCCCTCGTCGTGCATCAAAAGCTTGCCGAGAAGATGAGCCGTGTTCGCACCTCCGGTAAAACGCCAACCGTGGACGACGGACGAGGCAGCGTGCCTATCTCGGCAGTTCCGGGCGCTTCGAGGCTAGGAATACCAGCAATTCAGTGACGCTCATCCCGGAATCGAGGAGCGAGAGGATCTCCTCGGGGGTTCCGCCTACCCACTGGGCAAAGAGCACAACCTTTTCGACGGCTTGTTCTAAAAGGAGACTGTGCTCTTCAGCCAAATCCGCATAATTTTGGGTGAGCAATTCAAGCGGCTGCGTCGGTTCCATGGAGCCCGCCTCGATTCTCTGATTAGCGGCACTATCTCAAGAACCAAGTGTACGCAGTGCTGCTCATCACACGACGTGGATCTTGGTCAGGGCAAATAACGAGATGGGGTTACAGCAAATCGCTGCGAACGCAGGCTCCGAAAAACGTTGGAAGAGCCTTACGAATCCCGATGAAAGTCCGACTCTGAGCCGTTCTCGAATTGATCATTGCGCCCGACGTCAGTCGCAGAGCGGCTCGCGGCCTCGCTCAAGAGTTTTAGCCGAACAGCCTCCGAAAATCACATTTTATCCCTTGCAATCGCTGGCGGCTTTTCTCATTGAGACCTGACGCCAATTTCTGATTCGACAGCCTCGGCATAAACATAGCACGGTGAGTTCGGTCACAGACCTGTGGTTTATGACGGTGGATAATACAGGAGTGATGTATGGAAGACCCAACAATATCAGACTGAACCACTGGAACAGATTATCCGGCATTTTGGGCTTACTGCGAGCAACTTGACCTTGAGAACGAAGCTTTCCACATCGCGCTAAAGTGTTTCTGTGCGACAGGATGGACGGCATGAAACATCTTCTTTTTCCATTCACAGTTGCAGTATCAGTCATTTTGACGATTCTCGCGCTTCTGAGCGGGATGTCTGCCTACATGAATCACCTGCTGAAAGTGGCATTGAGATAACGCGCACGGCAGCCCCAGAACTCAGACCTGCGACTAATAAATCGTTAGCACCGGATTGCTCCTGCTTCACTTCCTCGTGGTGCCATCTCTACTTCGTGTACCAATCGGAATGCGGCGACCACTCCTTGCACGAGGGGCACTGCGTCGAAGTCCATTGGTGGAGGCACGCTGGGCAGACTCCTCCGGTATCAAAGTATTCCAAAGGTGTCCGCAGCTACAAGACCACAGGTCGTCCTTGCAGGGCGACCAGCCGCAGAGCGGGCATCGAATGCGAGGGCTGGACGGATCGAGGCTCTTCTCTTGCTCAGTCTCGGGCTCCAAAACCAAGGGCGATTTGGAGGGGTCATCCGAGATGGCGCACATGATCCGATATTATGCCCGAGTTCCGATGATGGAGAAGTGAAATGAACATGGACAAACGCCCCTCGCGAATGCCAGATTCGCCAAAACAAGGATTCCGGACGCTGCGATTGCAATGCCAATGCCTCCGGGTATCTGACCGAACTGCAGCATCACGGCGAGGAGCTCTCCGGGACGCACTCGAACAGGCTGCGGCGCTGCTGCGGTGCGGATAACCTTGCATAGTTTTTTCTGTAAACTTGAATGGAAGGGACGCCCCATGACGGAACCGGAAACCCGATATCAGAAATACCTAGCTCGCAAGCGGCAAAAGCAGGCGAATAAGACAACCCAGACCGAACCGAGGAAAGCTGGGTCGATGGCCAGCCAGATTGCTCTGGCCGCCAATGCCCCCATCCATGAATGTCTAGTCCCAGCGAATCTGTTTGAGCGGGGGATCGGTAACTTGGTTTTCAGTCGCTCGCTGCCGGGGGAGCGCATGGCCCTCGCCATGTTCCTTCTGGACGTGTTTTGTCTGGGGGTCAAGGATACCTTTTTCGCTGTCGTCGGCAGGGACGAGTATGACAGGCGCCTGCGCAGTTGGCGGGAGGCCGAAAGCTTGCAGCGGATCGATCCCGCCGGTTTGCGGAAGCTGGTAGAAGGCGGCGTGGTCTACGCGCGCGAGCTGGGATTCAGCCCCTCTCCCGATTATGTCGTAGTGCACAAGATCTTCGGCGATGTGGAAGCCGCCGCCTGTCCATCTCATTTCCAGTATGGGCATGCGGGCAAGCCCTTCTATATTTCCGGTCCCCATGAGACCCCGACTCAAGTGCGGACGATCGTCGACCAGCTCCAGCGGCGCTTGGGCTCGGGAAACTTTGAGTACCTCGTGTTGGCACCGTAGCCCAGCGAAACGGAAAGCGGGTCGCTGCCAGTCGATCGAAAACTGAAATATTGAGTGGTCGGGACTGAATCTACGCAGGCTCAGCGGAAGGACACGGAACTTCACGCACTCAGTAGCCGGCATCCCATTGACAGACCGCCGATGGCCAACTCCATGGTGGAGAGTTCTCCAACGTGCATGGCCAGCATGCGGCGGAATAAATCCGGATCGGAACCGAACGCCCGCATCACTCGCTGCCGCAAAGGAATATTCCAATCGAGGGCAAGCATGAGGCGGGCCGTGAATGCGGGGCGTCTGGCCAGTGCCCTGTGTTTCTGCTGATAACGCCGCAAATTCCCGTCTTTGAAACAGTCTGCCAGGGCTGTTGCCTGACGAAAGCTCAGACACAAGCCTTCGCCTGTTATGCAGTCGACAGCGCCCGAGGCGTCGCCCAGCAATGCCACATGATCCCGGTAGACTTTTCGGAGTTTGCGGGTTGAGGAAGTTGCACCGCGTTCCATAGACGTCTGTTCCGCACCGCTCAGTCGTGAAGCGATCTCCGGAAATGCGCTCATGGCAAATTCCAGACGCAGATGCGGATCGTGAGAAACCAAAGCAACGCAGATTTCGTCCTTGGCGATGGGAGTAACGTAGATCTGGCACTTCGGTCCCCAGTGGATTTCCATGAAGTCGCTCCACGGGCGAATCCGATAGTGGCGACGGAACGCAAAGCGAGTCCGATTCGAGATGTGGCGGTCAAGACCGGCCCAGCGCCGGACCAGCGAGTGTCCTCCATCCGCGCCCACCACCCAGCGGGAACGCACCATCTGTTCACCGAGCAGCACGCCCTGCGCATGTATGCCGGTAACCGGAGTGTGCCACAACAACGTCACGCCCGCGGCTTCCGCATTCTCAACCATGATTCGGTGCAATACGGTGCGGCGGATGCCAAGGCCGAGCCTCCCGGGAAAATTCGCGTCCGCGTTCAATCCGCCGCCGACAAAACGCACGCCGCGAAAAGGATATGAACTGTCCGGCGGAACTTCAATTCCTAACTCCGCGAGCGCTGTCCGGCCGTCGGGCATCAGACCTTCGCCGCACGGCTTGTCAATAGGAGGTCGCGCCCCGTCGGCAACCACAGCCTCAAGGCCTCGTTGACGCGCCGCAACCGCTGCCGCCAACCCTGCGGGGCCGCCGCCGATCACGAAAACGTCCGTTGCTTTCACGATTGAATTAGACGTCAATGGCCGCACATTCCCTTCAATTTAATATTTCCCAGTGTGAATTCTGTGTGCTCGGGGAAAAAGTGCATCCAGTTTTGAACGGCATGAGAAACAGGATACTCCGGCGACTGCTCCGATGCGGTGCCTCCAACTTGTGGTTGCCAACGGATGCCCGGTTTCGCCAGTTGTCGAATCGAGGAAAGTCCAAGTATTCTTGGCAGGTGTCATCTCGGGACGGATCTTTTCTGGATGAGCAACGTGAACGCCGGCGTCTGGCGGCAAACTACGCTGGCATGACCGACGGCGAGTTGCTGCGCCTGGCGCGAAGTGCGGAGTCACTCACCGAGCTGGCGTGGGACGCTCTCGAAGACGAAATGGACCGCCGGCATCTCGACTGCTCGGATGACTTGCCGCCGGGGCAGCGGCAGGAGATGGAACTGCGCGAGCTTGTGACCATCCGGCAGTTTCGCGACCTGCCGGAAGCCCTGCTGGCGAAAGGCAGTCTGGAGTCTTCCGGTATCGAATGTTTTCTGGCAGACGAGAACCTGGTCCGGCTGGACTGGTTCATTTCGAATTTTATCGGTGGAATTAAACTCAAGGTGCGTGCGCCGGATGCAGCCAACGCGCAGAAACTCCTCGACGAGCCGATTCTCGAAGGTCTTTACGTGCAGGGCATCGGCCTCTACGAGCAGCCGCGCTGTCCCAGGTGCCAGTCGCTGGATGTGAACTTCCAGGAGTTGGACCGTCCGATCGCCTACATGAGCGCATTCCTTCGGGTACCCATGCCCGTGCAGCGTCCTGGCTGGCGCTGCCACGCTTGTGATGCGGAGTGGGAAGACGATGGGAGCGATGGCGAACCGGCCGAGGCACATTCCGGATGAATCCCGTTTGAAAACGGTCGCCCGGTCACGCGCCAGACTTCTTCCCACAGGCTTCAATGAATTGTTTGTAGCCCTGTACAACTACAACGCCGATCGACCGTTAGGGAGTCGCAGCCCGAAGGTTATTTAGTGACTTCCTTTCACCCTCGATAAAGTCCGCTCAAAGACTCCGATTCATTCCCATCTTGAGGACAGCTGGATGCGTTACCGCTCCCCCGGTGCGGCGCCAAAAGAGTGTGCGCATCGATCCGTTTTTTCGCAGGGCGCGGCTCTCACCGCCGTTCTCAGGTTTCTCCTCGGGCTCGGCGCATGCTCAGGGTACTCGGTTCCTGCCAGCGGCGGCAGGTAGGTGGTTCGGTTCGGGACAGTCTCACTGGAAAGCCCGAGGGTAAAATCAACGTAATTTATGTTGAACAGAGCGGACGGTCCTGTGGCCGCGCAGGGGGCAACGCGGGAGAGTTTCGCGTCCATTGGCCGACTGCGACTGATTACCTGGTCTTTGTGTGCGCTCCGCGATGGAAGACTTGGTTCTGCACAGATCCGTCCGATCCGTCCCTCGTATCCATGCACTTCGCATCGGGAGAACAGAAGTCGGTAAATATAGAATTGGTGCCGAAACCTCAAGTCGTGGATAAGCCCTGAAACAACGAGTCGAGTCATCTTCCTTTTCGATTTGCGCCAAAGTCAAAGCCTTTCTGGATTACCTCCAGCGTATCCTCCGGCAGCTTCAGCCCCGGCAGTTCTTCTCGCCGGAACCAACTGACGTCCGCGGCGTCGCTGGCGGCGGCAAGATCGCCTGCAACCCGCCGGCATAGAAAATCAATCAAAACGTAGTGGTATTGGACGCGCTTCTCGGGATTGCGCAGGATGCGGTCGAAGACACCGAGAAGTTCGCCGGGTTCGACGGTAAGCCCGGTTTCCTCGCGGGCCTCGCGGATGGCGGCTTCGCGCACCGGCTCGCCGACTTCGAGCACCCCTCCGGGGATGGACCATGCGGCCTGCAGCGGTGGATGAAGCCGCTTCACCAGAACCACGCGGGCGTCTTCGATGATGATGGCGCCCACACCAACCAGCGGGACTTCGGGGAATTCGCGGTTCATAAGTGTAGGGATTCTATCGCACGGTGGCGCAGTCGAAATCATGAACCACGAAGGACACGAAGTTGCACGAAGGCTTCAACGCCTTATTTTCCTTAGTGTACCTTCGTGTCCTTAGTGGTTAAATGGTTTCTCTATGGCGCTGGAAGAATACAAACGCAAACGCAAATTTGAGCAGACGCCCGAGCCTCCAGCCAAGGTCGAGAGCAAGGCAGGGCACAGGTTTGTGGTGCAGAAGCATGACGCCACGCGGCTGCACTATGACTTTCGCTTGGAGACGGAGGGCGTGCTGAAGTCGTGGGCGGTGCCCAAGGGACCGTCGCTCGATCCGGCGGACAAGCGGCTCGCGATGCAGGTGGAGGATCATCCGGTTTCGTATTTCGATTTCGAAGGCCTCATCCCGGAAAACAACTATGGCGCGGGCACGGTGATGGTGTGGGACGTTGGCACCTGGCAGCCGCTCTCTCCCGTTGCTGTGGAAGGAAAGTATGTTCCGGGAACGGAGGCCGAAGCCGCCGCAATGCTTGCCAAGGGTGACTTGAAGTTCCGTCTCCATGGCAAAAAGCTAAAAGGCGACTTCGCCCTGGTAAGGATGAAAGGCCGCCGCCCCGGAAGCAAAGGCAACGAATGGCTGCTGATCAAGAAACACGACGACTATGCGGTGGAGGGATACGACATCGATGCCTACGACGAATCAGTCCTCAGCCAGCGCAGCCTCGCAGAGATTGCCGGAGATGCGGGATCGAGAGAGTGGAAAAGTCGTCCATCTTCTGGACGAGGCAAGTTGAAGGCGGCATGGCTGGCGGATGCGATCGCAAAACTCGACAAGAAGAATCTGGCAAGAAAGGCGCAACCTGCAGCTAAAAAAAAACGAAAGAAGTAAACACCCTTCGGCTTCGCTCAGGGCAGGCGGAGGACACAGGGAAACACAGGGGAAGTAAGAATAAATCCAGCGCCGGGGCGGAAGCTTCGGGAAAATCAGCCGTCGCCGCTCAGCCCGATCCCAAGACTCACCCTGTGTCCGCGGTGCCAAGAGATTTTCCTTCCGTACCGTCGCCCACTTTGGCCCCCGTCAAGCGCCCCATGCCGACGGAAATTCATCCTATGCTGGCCACTTCCATCGAACATCCGTTCGATGGCTCCGAGTGGCTGTTCGAAATCAAGTGGGACGGTTACCGCGCAATCGCTTTTATCGAAAATGGAGGAGTGCGGCTGGTTTCACGCAACCAGAACGATCTCACCCATCGCTATCCCGAGCTCAAGGATCTCCCGCAATTCGTCAAAGCGAAAAACGCGATCCTCGACGGCGAAGTTGTCGCGCTCGACGAGCAGGGGCGAGCTTCCTTCAGCCGGATGCAGCAGCGAACAGGATTTCGTCCCGGCGGCCGCCGCGCCGCCACCAATGCCGATGTTCCCGTCCTCTATTACGCATTCGATCTCCTCTATCTGGATGGTTACGATTGGAGACGTGTGCCGCTGGAGGAGCGCAAGAAAAAATTGGCTTCGCTCCTGATGGCCGGAGACGCGCTTCGTTATTCCGATCATTACGAGCGGGAAGGGAAGGCGCTGTTCGAGGTCGCGCGCGAAAAAGAGTTGGAAGGAATTCTCGCCAAGAAGCGCGACAGCTTCTATCAAGAGCGCCGCAGCAGCGAGTGGCTGAAAATCAAGATTCGTCGCCGCCTGGATTGCGTGATCGGCGGATACACGCAGCCGGAAGGCAGCCGCGCCCATTTCGGCTCTATCGTTCTCGGCCTCTACGACCAACAGGGCCGATTGATCCACGTGGGGCAAGCCGGCAGCGGCTTCAATCAAGAATCGCTGGGCCAAACCTCGAAGCGGTTGACGAAGCGAGAGACCAGGCAAAAGCCGTTCTACGGTGAGGTCGAGGCGTTGCGGAAAGTGACCTGGGTCAAGCCGCAACTGGTGGCCGAAATCGAATACGCGGAATGGACCGACGGAGCTGTTGGTAGCGGCATCCCTAAGTTACGCGCCCCCGTATTCCTCGGCCTCCGCGAAGACAAAGATCCAAAAGAGTGCACGCTGGATCAGGAACTGGCCACTGGCCACTGACCACGGCTATTTGATATCCTTCATCGCCGACATCGTTCCGTAATCCCGCCCGCTCGGGTCCACGCCCCGCGCCACCACCGCCGCGAACGCATCCCGCAGCTCCGGATACTTCGTCAGCAAAGCCTTCATCACGGCAATATTAGCTTGATAGGCCGCATTCGTATTCGACACATCTGCGGTCTGATACTTCACAATCAGGTCCAGGTCGTCGGCCACTACCTGGGGAAAAACGTCCAGCAGTTTATAGGTGGCAGTTCCAGCCGCAAGATCTACAGTGTTACCATCGGAAGGCCAATCAGACAGTTGCGCCTTCTGCGATTCGTCATAAAGCTTGTCGGTGGCGGCCGTGCTCATGAAGGGCAGCGGCGAAACCAGGGACCGTGCCTCGAGATAGTAAAGCCAGGCGTTGTGCAGTTGTCCCTTGCTCCTGCAATCACGCGCCCGTATGAGGAACCAATCGCTGTCGTGGCCGCCGGTCTGCGCCGCTTTAATGTAGAGCCCGCCCAGCTTCCAGTCAGAACCGATCTGCTGCAAGATCAGCGAAACGGTGTACGCGCTCTTCGAAGAAGGCGCGTCGAAGATCACCACGCCATACTTGCCGGGGGGAAGGTGGTTGAGAGAAAAAATAGCGCTGTCGCGGGTTTGGCCGGTGGCACCGAAGACCCCGCAGAAAAACTCGGCGCGCGGAATGGGCGCGGTACCGTCGGCTTCCAGCAGAAAGGGCGGGCGGGCGGTCCCTTTCGAACCGGACAATGCCGCCTGGTTGTCCTTGACCGTGGTCTCGATCGCTGAAAAATCTGAAGCCAGACTCGGAATAGCGTTGAGCCGAAGCGATGCCGCATCGCCTTTCACAATAAAATCAAAATACCGCTGCCCGGCGGACACCAGAGCGGTCCGCACAGCCGGTTCCATATCGCTCGGTGTGACACAGTTTTCCGCAGCCGCATTCGCGGCCCAACACGCCGTGAGAGCCAGCGCCATGCAAAAGAACTTCGTGCGCCGCGCCGCCGCGATCACCGTCTCCGCCGCATCATCTCTCGGAAAAGGTCGATCGAAGTCTTTCATTCCGCCCCCAAAAGGAAAATTGTACGCTCCATGGATGAACCACGAAGCGCAAACGGTTGAGCTTTCCGCGTTTGCCCATGATACAAACGTTCGCCTGGCAAGGTCCTGAAGTCCATACGTTCTGTAGAGTAGGGAGGTTGCGGACGAGGCCGCGCTCGCTCCCGCGCGCAGAGCGGTGCTAGAATTGCTGTTGGATAACCGCTCTCCCCAGGAATCGATCGGAGTGGAGGGTAGTGATGGGTATGCGACTGAAGCTTACTGGGCTGCTCGTGGCGGGCGTTCTGTGTCTGCCGATCGCAGGGCGCGCGGACACGCAGACCACGCATCGTGCACATAGCAAGAAGAAGGCATTGCCGCCGCCTCTGCCCTCGGGCACGCGAGGTCCCGTCCCCCAGGTTCCGCTCGATGCTATGCCGGCGGTCCCACCCCGAGTCAGCTACGAGGGCGGACTGCTGACCATCGTCGCCCCGAATTCGACGCTGGGGGATATTCTCCGCAGCGTCCGTAAGTACACCTCAGCGGAAATCGAAATTCCCTCCAGTGCCACGGAACGCGTGGCGACCAGTCTGGGACCGGCGCCGGCTCGAGAAGTAATGGCGGAGCTGCTGAACGGATCGCGTTTCAACTACATATTGCTGGGGTCGCCGGCAGACGCCAATGCCCTGGTGCGCGTTGTGCTGGTTGCCAAGACTCCGGATGCGCCCACTCCGGCAGCTAATAACGCAGCTCCCGGTGCGCAGGTCGTCAACGCGGGGGAGGCTCCTGAGGCCGACGCGGCAGAGGATAACTCGGCTGAAGACACTGCGGACCAAGCTGCGGCGGAGGAACAATCCGCGCCTCCCGACCAGCCTGGCGTCAAGACGCCTCAGCAATTGCTGCAGGAGATGCAGCAGCGCCAATTACTGATTCAGCAGCAGCAACAGGCGAATCAGCCAGGAGCCTCCCCTCCAGCCCCGGGCATGCCATCTCCGCATCAACCACAGCCTCCTGACCAACAGTAGTCTGCAGTCCATTGTGGGTTGTAGCCGCCCGTCGGAAAGGAAGTTAGGGTTGGTTGCCAGCGCGGCCCCAGCGCGCCTGCGCGCCCAGTTGCAAAGGCCTACCAGTTCGGGATGCTACCTGATCGTCGGACGAATCCATTGCCTTCTGCAAGAGAGCCCAGTCGTGCTCGATTTCGCTCCCAGAGGTCTGGGGCGGCTTTCTGCGCCGCAGTTCCTCGCGCAATCTCGCTTCCATGAGCTGTTCGGCCAGTTGCCCGGAGTTGTCCGCGGCCAAAATGTTGCCTTCAGCCGCGCCCAGATCGACAGCTTCATCCCCCATTTTCATGCGCAGAACCGGAAGCCCTTCGGCATCAAATCCGGGAGCCGCTCCGCTCATAATCCGCTGCAACGATTTTTCAACGTGGGTACGGTTGGTTCTTGCGGCATCGGCAGCCAGAAGATGATTGAGTTCGATCTGGTAGGATCGGCGATCCTCTGCCCCGATCGGTGATTCCAGCCCGCGTTCGGCGCTATATACCATCGCTTGCCGTGCGGGATCAAAGCGGCCCGCTCCGGTGCCCACATAAACGGCAGCCACGCAGCCCGCGAAAATAGGACTGATTGCAACACTCGGAACAATATATTTCTTTGACTTGAAGAACGACTCCACAACCCCGTGCACCGCGCTGCTCCGCGCCGCGCTCCCTGGAACCTGGGGAATCACATAGCGCGAGAACGCCAGTTGCGGATGGCGCGAACTGAACTTCACCATCGTGATCGCCATTTGTTTCGGAGTGGTGATTCCCACGTCGGCAACCAGGCTTCGATGCAATGCCTTGGGGTAGTAGAAATTGATGACGTCCTTGGCGAAGTCGGCGCAGTTGCGGGAGACCGTCCGGAAGTGGGAACGGTTCGGCGCCGCATTGTAAGCCGCAATGAAGGCCAGGTCTTGGGCCGTGGAAGTCTCAATCTCAAAGGCGTAGGAAGCCCGGTCGTAAGCCGACCCTACCAGTTCGTACCAGTTCCCGCCAGGAGCCTCTCCATTCGTCAGGTCCGATGCCACCTCTTCGAAATGTTTACGCCGGTATTGGTCACGAAGAAAGGCGACCATCTTCAGATCCACGAACAGCGGTATGTCTTCCGGCTTCTCGACCGCATAGAGATAAGGGATCAGCGGCACTGCGACCCAGTCGTACTCGCGAACTCCGTCATACCGACTGATGACCGAGCCCATTTCGCCCGGAGCGCAAGCGCGCAGGACCACTGGCGTCTCCGCGCACACTCCGGATAAATACACAGCGGCATGTCCCGTAGCGGTGAAAAATCCCAGTTTGCCATAAGGCTCCTCCAGCAAAAGCGTAGCCGAGGCATTGGCCAAAGATGCAGACACCAACACGAGCATCGCCACCATGCCGATCGAACGCCGCAATCGAAGAAGACGGGACATAGTTTTCCCTACAAAAACGCCTGATGTAGGAACCCCTTTTGCACAGAATAGTTGTCGGTAATCGGGAAGGCCAGTTACGGAAGTCAGGATAGCAACAGGGAATCCGGCCAAAAAATTCCTATACCATAGAAAACTCAGTAGATCCCCGATCAGGAACCGAGCATCCAAACTTTCGATCCCGCGGATTCGTGGTTGACTTGGTTCATGGGTGTCTCAAAATGCGCTTCCGATCAGTCCCTGGATCGCAGCTTCCCCAAGGCCCAAGCGGCGGTCTTAGCCACCACTTCGTCGTCATCTGCAGTCAAATCCTCGAGCAGCGCGCGAAATTTTTGCTCCCCACTGTTGCCCATGGCGATGACGGCATTCCGCCTGATTCCTGTGCGCTTCGCCCTGCGCACTGGCGAATCTCGAAACGCCGCGCGAAATTCCTCCGCGCTCATCGCAGCCAGCCACTCCAGTGCCGGATTTAGCAGTTCCGGGCGAGGCTGAAAATCTCCAATCTCGGTTGCTGGTGCTTTCCGGTTCCACGGACAAACATCCTGACAAATATCGCAACCAAAAATGTGCCGCCCCATGCCCGCACGAAGCTCTTCTGGAATTGCACCACGCTTTTCGATGGTCAAATAAGAAATGCATTTGTTGGAATCGAGTTGGTAGGGCGCGATCAACGCATCTGTGGGACAGGCTTCAACGCACCGTGTGCAGGTGCCGCATCGATCCAGCGCAGGCAAAGCCGGCGTAAGCTCCAGCGAAGTGAGGATTACGCCGAGGAAAAGCCATGATCCCAGCTTCTGATTGATGATGCATGTATTCTTTCCGATCCATCCAATTCCCGCATACTTCGCGACCACGCGCTCGACGATCGGACCAGTGTCCACGTAGCAGCGGGTTAGCAAATCATCCGCACCGGATGCATTCCTTAATGCGGCTTCCACCTGCCGCAAGCGCTTCATCACAGAATCGTGATAATCCTGGCGGCTCCAAGCGTAGCGGGAAATCCAGCCGCGCGCTCGCGCGCGGGTGGACTGCCCTTCCGCTTGCGTTGAATAGGGTTGCGCCGTGTTGTAATTGATGGCACAAACCACGACGCTTCGCGCCCACGGGGCAACGTGCGTCAGAGATGCGCGCTTCCATCGGCCCTGCTCGTCTCGCCGCTCGAGATACTTCATCTCCCCCGCACGGCCTGCTGCAATCCACTGAGGAAAATATTTCAGCTCCGGTGCATCTTTCACCGGAGCGATGCCCGCGAGATCGAACCCCGCTCCTGCGGCGGTTTGAATTACGGTAGACGTGATTTCAGCGAAACTCTGCACCGTGATTGGAAAAGGAGATCAAGTTGCTCAAGGCTAGCAGTGAGAGAGCAGTTCCAATTTGGAATTGCACTTCACATTTACATCGCCAAAAAACGCTCGCCTCTTCTCGATTAGCGTATAAGCTTCTCGTCACAGAGTCACGCAGGCTTTAAGCTGCGCGTTCTCCGCACTTGTTTCCCAGGAGATAACTACCTGCCGCAAACCACCCGCGCCCAAGTTCCTACCACTAAAATCTCCATCATCGACGAGAGCACCGTGTTGGCGGATGCCGATGTGGCCACCGCCGTCGCCGCGATCCAGAAGCAGGTCACTAGCGCCTGCCGCCCGGGGTACGGACGCCGAACTCATCATCACTCCGAAGGGTGCTCAACCCACCAGCCGGAGTTGGTGGCTCGTGCTGCTCGACGACTCCGGACGGGGCAAACGTTCATGGGCTGCCACCACCTCACCACCGAAGGCCTTCCCATGGGCAAGGCTTTCGCCGCCAGCGATCGGAAGGCGGGCACATCCTGGACTGTGACTGCCAGCCAGGAACGATGGGAGATGCTGGGTAATCCCAACATCCATCTCACCGCCTTCGTGCAGAACAGCAATGCCGCGGGAACCCTCTATGCCTACGAGGTTTTTGCCTGCGAAGATGGCGGCCTCGGCTACCTCGCCCGTCTTCGTACGCGAAAGGTGCTTGGGTGAGCGAACTGCGGCGGTCAACGCCCCAGACTCCACAGTCCTTTGCTACACTCATGCACAACCCAGGGCGCATCCTGTCTTCGATTCTGCTGGAAAAACCACCGCTCCACCGAGGAATGCCGAATGAATTTAAGTCGCCGTCAGGTGTTTCAGGGAGTCACTGCGTTAGCCGCAGTTCGAGCAACGGGAAAAACCTCCACGTTCGCGGCTGACTCCACGAAGTCCGGCCCGGCCGATTTACTTCGCTGGCCCCAGCCTCTGGGTAGTCCCGTCACCGCGAGCCTCAGGCCGGTCATCGGGAACTCCCGCGACGTGCGCACCCATTACGAAAAGATCGTAGAGATCGCCGACTGGATGGCCTACGAAGAACTGCCCCTGCCGAACCTGGCGGTGCCTTATGGACTGGAGAAGACTCCCGACATCGCCATCGATTTCGTCATGGTCGCCAATACCATTGATACGGCATTCACCGACTTCAAGACCCATGTAAAATTCCAGACCGACTACGCCGGCGCTCACCTGTCGGATTCCGAGGCGATGTTCGCCTGCCTGAAACGCGCCATGGATGCCGGGATTCCAATTCTTGAGGGCAACTTTCTCGCGAAGATCACGCGCCGCGACATGGAGAAGATCTTCGCCGGCAACATGGAAATCCCGATGCTGGAGGAGAAGATGGCGCTCTTCCGCGGGGCGGGCGAGGTGCTGGCGGCAAAATATGGAGGGCGTTATTACAACTTCATCCGGCAATGTCCTCCGCGCCTCTATGACAATGGCAACGGCCTCGTAGAGCGGCTGGCCGTCGAGTTTTCGCGCTACAACGACGTCAGCCTGTACGACGGGCACGAAGTGAAGTTCTACAAGCTGACCCAACTCGGCTTCTGGCAGATCTATTCCGGGCTGGGAGCTGCGGGAGGTTTCAAGCTCGAAGATCCGCAGAAAATGACCGCCTTTGCCGATTACATTGTGCCCGTGGCGCTACGCTTGATGGGCATCACCAGCTACTCGCCCGCGCTGGAACAGGCGATCAATACCTACCAGATGATTCCGCGAGACAGCCGCCAGGAAATCGAAATTCGGGCCCATTGCCTGTACGCGACCGCCTTGCTGGCGGATGAGATCAACAAGCTCCGGCCGCCGGACCGGCAGGTGATCATTCCGCAAATTGACGCACGCCTGTGGACGCACTATCACACTACCCCCTGGCCGCATCACCTGACCCGGACCATCATGTACTGAGGCCAGTCGGGCTGTTTCCACCCTTTCTCGAAAGGCGCGACGGCCGGCGATTACCGACGACGTAACGTCGCTTTAGCACTGGTTACCCGAGAGTTCAGACGGTCAAGAAAAAATCACGGATCTCGCCCAACTGACAGTCGAGGCTATCAATCCCGCGTCGAGACTCAAGGATTGAGGTCAATCTGATTCGTGTTCATTGTCGGAGTTGTGGACGTCACTCACGGGCTCTCGCCCAAAGTTCGGTGTCACCGTGGCACGCGTCGATCGACGCGATCGCGATGTGCGGAAAGCTGAATCTTCCGGAAGAGGCGCAGCGCAACGGCCGCGCCCGATCACATCCCCAGCTTCTTCACTTCCTCGTTGTAGTACTTGCGGTAGAGGATGTCCCACTCCTGCGAGCCTTCGAGGATGGTGCGCTTCTGGCTCTCGATCTTCAGCCGGGCGGCTTGATCGATCCTTGCTTCCTGGGCGAGAAGGTCTTCGAGAATCTTGCGGGTTTCCTGCCGGATCGTGTTTGGGTCTTCGATGAAATCGACTTCGTCCATCGCCTTGAGTGCGTCGGCCACCGCCCGCGCCAGCACGTTCACCTTGTCGCGGCTGAGTCTCACAGCACCGCCTTGTACTTGCGCACCAGCTCGCTTTTTACTTTGCGAAACATCTCCTGGTAGTTGGCCCCGGTCTTGTTCATCTCCTCCGAGTAGGCTTCCAGGATGACCCGCACTTCATCGTTGATGCGGTCTTCCAGCGTGAGTTCGTCGAGCAGCGCGGCGTGCACGCGCTCCGTCACCTTGGGCACGGCGGTGGTTTCGATAGCCTTGCCGGCAATCAGTTTCTTGGTAACTTCGCGGGCCAGGTAGCCCACGTATTCCTTGGAAAGAAGCATGAGCGGATAGAATGTCCTGTGTCAGCAGATGTTAACTGAATCATAAAGTGTAACACGGTATTCGCTTACGGCGCGGATGCCGCCTCGACTCGAAAAAATTACAACCGCGTGCCGTAGGCACGCCTGAACGCCGAAAACTGCTGCTCATGGTTACTAAAATATCGCCGCTGGGCTACCTGTCGCCCCCACCCCTATTCCATCTCGCTGCCTGCGCCGTCATTGCGTTTGCGAACATCAAGTCAGGCGTGCATTTCATGATCTACGTTGACTTTCCGTTCTCCTGGGTGCTCGTAGTGCTGGGCTGGCGCAACGACAACTTTCCGTTTTGATTCGCACCCTGGGTACCTGTGGTGGTATCTCTTGGGTCGGGCGGGCCGATTCGATCTTGAGCAAGTGGAAATCAGGCTGACCTCTGTCGATCTGTCCGTCGCTGGCACCCTCCCGGCCAAACGGCATACAATTGCAGTCGTAAGCAGAAATACGCCATGTCACCCACCCCAGAAGACCTAACCATCATTAAAGAAGACATGATCGCCTTCATCGAAGGCCACGGCATGAGCCGCTTTCACGGCTACGTGGACTACGAGGAAGTGCAGTGCATCATGTGGGAGACCGGTGACAATCCCGACGCCTGGAAGGATTTCGTCGAACTCGCCAAGAGCGTCGGCGCACCCTTCCTTACGATGCACTCCTGGAAACTCGATCGCGAGGAATTGGACGAGTTGGTAGAACGGCTGTCCCACTCCGAAATCTCCGATGGCGACGACTTGGAAGATGCCCGCTGGCTGCGCGCCCACACCGGCAAAGTCGGGTTTCTGCAACTCGGTTGGGCCTATCAGGGATCGATGTTTCTCTGCGAAGTCAGCACCGAGTGGTACGAGCGCTACCAGCATTTGCTGGAAATGTCGGAAGATTTCGGCGGCATCGCCATCGACGAACCCGATCAGGACGAAGAGAACTGATCGTGCGAGAAAACGCCCGCTGGGAACTGGCTGCGGCAGATCCAGTGCAGGTCGAGACCTTGGCCGCAGCCCTCTGCGATCTCCCTCAACTTCCTTTCAACCGCGGCAATCCGAAGGCAAACGCCTCCCAACGTAGCAGTGCCTCGAACACGCTGGCACGTTTGCTGATACGCCGCGGCTTGACCGAACCTGAAGCCGCCGCACGTTTTCTCATTCCATCGCTCGACCATCTTCACTCGCCCGAGCAGATGGCCGGCCTCCGCTCTGCCGTCGACCGCCTCGATGCCGCCATCGAATGCAAAGATCCCATCCTGATCTACGGCGACTACGACGTGGACGGCACCGTGGCGATCATCATTCTGAAAACGGCCATCGAACTGTGCGGCGGCACCGCTGACTTTCACGTCCCGCATCGTATCCGCGAAGGCTATGACATGCGCGACGATGTCATCGAGCGCGCCGCCGCCGCCGGCATTCGACTCATCATCAGCGTGGATATGGGCATTCGCGCCTTCGCTCCCGCGGAAACCGCGCGTCGCCTCGGCGTCGATCTCATTGTCACCGACCATCACTTGCCCGGCCCAGACGGTGTTCCCAAGGCGCACGCGGTCGTCAACCCCAATCAAGCCGGATGCGAATATCCCTACAAGCAGCTTTGCGGCGCGGGCGTCGCTTTTAAAGTCGCGCAAGGATTAATCCAGCGCCGCCTCCCGGAAAAAGATCAGACTCGCCTGTTGCTGTCGTTCATGAAAGTTGTCGCCATCGCGACCATCGCCGACGCCGTCCCGCTCACGGGCGAGAATCGCGTCTTCGCCAGCCTTGGCCTCGATGCTCTGCGCCGCGCCGTAAATCCCGGTCTGAAAGCCCTGCTCGAGGTCGCGCAGATTTCTACTAAGCGTCCGCCGAACTCCGCCGAAGTTGCCTTCCGCATCGCCCCGCGTATCAACGCCGCCGGACGCATGGATGTTGCCCGCGACGTGATCGAGCTTTTCAGCGTGAAAGATCCCGATCGCGCGCGGCTACTTGCCGGAAAACTCGATCGCCTCAATACCGAACGCCAGGAAGAAGAGCGCCGCATTCTCCGCTCGATCGAAGAGCGCATCGCCAGCGATCCCGCGCTCTGCGAAGCCTACTGCATCGTGGTCGATGGCGAAGGCTGGCACCGCGGCGTCATCGGCATCGCCGCCACGCGCATCGTCGAACGCTACCACCGTCCCGCGATCGTCATCTCCAGCAATGGCGAAGAAGCGCACGGCTCCGGCCGTTCCATTCGCCCCTTCCATCTGCTCGAAGCCATCGAATCCAGCGGCCGTCTTTTCACCCGTTACGGTGGACACTCCCATGCTTGCGGCTTCTCCATTCCGTCGGCGAACGTCGCTCAACTGCGAGCCGAGCTGGATGCCTTCGCCCGCACCCGCCTGACCGCAGCCGATTTCGATCCGGTGCTCGCTGTGGAAGCCGAACTGGATCTAAGCGAAATTACTCCCGCGCTCTTTCCGATGCTGTGTCTGCTCGAACCTTACGGAGCGGGAAATCACGAACCAACATTTACCGCCCGCAATGTCCGCCTGATTGCCCCGCCGAAAATCCTGAAAGACAAACACATCAAACTAAAACTGACAGCAAACGGAAACGCCGGCACCCGACAACTGAGAACTGTTTTCGACGCCCTCGGCTGGAACATGGCCGAACGCCTGCAACCGTCCCCACTCCTCGCCGGCGACGCCATCGACATCGCCTTTACCATCGGCCACAACGACCACCCCGACTTCGGAGGCCTGGAGCTGACCCTTCGGGATCTCAAAGCCGTGACCCTAGGGAGCGAGAAGCCGGTGCTTTTAGGGACCAAATAGAGCCACTCATTCGGTCGTCGCGGACCACCCAATCCCTTGATCGCATCGGCCGGCTTGGCGGGCTCGAGAAGGCTTTGCCTCTCTCAGCTTGGCCAAGAATGCCTCCATTCGCGTCCTAAAATCGCTCGTAACCGCACATTTCATCATAAAAAGGTGCCTCCCAGGATAGCGACCGCAGCCGGCTTTCAGTCGCCATCCTGGCGACACGAAGCGATTCTACCGGTCGCGGCAGAACCGGCAGTGACTCGAGTCACGGACGGCAATTGCTGGCTGGCCGTTGTGGCGGTGGCTTTGTTATTCGATTGAGGAAAGGCTTGTCGCCTGCAAGTCTGGTGTTCAGACATCGCGTCGTGATCAGCTGAGTTTTAGCGACGACCCACTTCAATTAGACTGAACTTGCAATGCCGCTCCCGGTCTACCGCCTCCGACGCTGGCTGGCTGTCATCGCCGTGCTCTTCACCGCAGTGGTCGCCGGTATGTATCTCTATGCCCGTCTGCGGCAGCATAGCGTCCTCAAAGGATTTCCCGGCAAGATCGCATACGACATTAAACAGACGGCCAGCGGCTTTCAATTTTCAAAATCCGAGTCGGGCCGCACCGTTTTTTCCATCCGCGCCAAGAACGTTAAAGAATTCAGGCTCGACGGGCGCGCCGAGCTGCACGATGTCAGCATTATCCTCTATGGTCGCGACACGTCCCGTTTCGATCAGATTTATGGCGACGACTTCACCTTTGACCCGAAATCCGGCGATGTTACCGCCAAAGGCGAAGTGCAAATCGATCTGGAAGCCAACCCCAGCGGTGGAGCTGCGCCCGATCAGGCGACTCCCAGAGAACTCAAGAATCCCATCCATCTCAAGACCAGTGACCTCGTTTTCAACCGCGACAGCGGCGACGCTTCCACCGACTCCCGCGTTGACTTCAGCACGCCACAAGCTACCGGCTGGGCCGTTGGGGTGCGGTATGCGGCGAAGGGCGCCACCCTCACGCTGGCCTCGCAGATTCATGTCACTCTGAGCGGACCAGATGCCGCGAGCATTTTAGCGACGCATGGCACGATCACGCGCGAGCCGCGGGAAGTCGTGCTGGAGCATCCGGTCATGAAGCGTGAACGCGGAACGCTGCAATCGGAACAAGCCACATTCTTCCTTGGTCCGGAAAACGAAGTGCAGCGCGTGGAAGCCAAGGGAGAGGTCAATGCAGAGACCACAACTCAAAACGCCGACCAGATGCATGCCCGCTCAGATGAAGCAGAACTCTTGCTCACAGGCAAGCAGAACCAGCTGCGCACGGCCACGTTAACCGGCAATGTCCACACCGAGCGCTCCGGCTCTCAACCGATGCAGGGCGATGCGGGACGAGTAATTCTGGACTTCTACGGCCAGAATCAACTTCAGAAGGTGCATGCCGCAGAGGGAGTTCGCCTGGCGCAGCATTCCACCAAAACGAATACAGCCACGGCAGATGCCAACGCTCCCGAGGATTTCGATCTGAGCGCAGAAGTCGTCGACTTTTTCGTCGCCGATGGACGCCGCCTTGAACGTGCCCAAACTTCCGGCGCCGCGCAGATCACAATTTCGCCGGCGCAATCGGCGGGCGCTTCGGGTGGGTCGGCTCAACGCGCCGTTATTACCGCCGGTCGCTTCGATGCCAAGTTTGCCGAGAATCCCGAGGGCTCCAGCCGCCTGGTCTCGATGCACGGCGCGCCCAATGCGAAGATCGTGAACCTCGCCCCCGGAAAGCCGGATCGTGTCAGCACCAGTCAAATTCTGGACGCCACCTTTCTGCCCCAAGGCGGCATCGCATCCATCATGCAGCAGGGAAGTGTTGCCTACACTGACGGTCAGCCGCCCGAGAAACGTACGCAAGCGTGGGCGGACAAAGCTGTCTACACACCTTCGAATGGTATTCTCCTGCTCTCCGGATCCCCGCGTGTTTCCGAAAGCGGCATGACCACGACTGCGAAAACCATTCGCATCAATCGCGTCACCGATGACGCCTTCGCCAATGAAAACGTCAAGAGCACTTACAGCGATCTCAAGGAGCAACCCAACGGTGCGTTGCTGGCCTCGTCTTCGCCGATCCATGTGACCGCCGCTACCATGACCGCGCACAACTCTCCGGCCGTCGCTTTGTATGAAGGCAACGCTCGCCTGTGGCAGGACGCAAATATCATTGAGGCCCCGTCCATCCAGTTCGACCGTGATCATCGTTCCTTGGTGGCCGAGGGTACCTCGGCCCAACCGGTCTCAACCGTGCTGGTTCAGGAGAAATTGGGACCGCCCGACAAAGTTCCGGCAGATCAGCCCCGCAGGTCCGAAACCAAGGGCGAAGATAAAACGAATAAAAAATCTAGCGGAAAATTTAGCGAATCCAGTCCCATCACGATGACCGCTGCGCGTCTGACCTATTCTGATGGGGAGCGACGTGCTCACTACGAAGGCGGCGTTACCGCCAAAGGCAATCTGTTTCAAGCTACGGCGAACGAGATGGATGCTTACCTCCTACCAAGGAGTCAAACCTATAACAATCAATCATTTAGCGGTCCAGGTCGACTGGATCGCATGGTGGCCCAAGGCCACGTCGTGGTTCAACAACCCGCCCGCCACGCCGACGGCCAGATCCTGGTTTACACCGCCTCCGACGACAAGTTTGTCCTCACCGGGGGACCGCCTAGCATTTTTGATGCCGAACGAGGCAAGATTACCGGGGTTTCGTTGACTTTTTTTAGGGGCGATGATAGGGTGCTCGTAGAAGGCGAAGCAAGTACTCCTGTGGTAACACAAACGCGAGTGGCCAGATAAATGGCAAGATAAATGCGTACCCTAGCCACGGAAGAGATTGGCAAATCGTACCGCGGCCGACGTGTTGTGAATGGTGTCAGCCTGCGCGTTGAGCAGGCGGAAGTTGTTGGATTATTAGGTCCTAACGGCGCAGGCAAGACAACTACGTTCTACGCCATCGTTGGTCTGATCCCCCCTGATACTGGCCGCGTGCTGTACGACGGTCAGGACATCACTGACGTTCCCATGTACCTGCGGGCTCGCCAGTATGGCATCAGCTATCTCCCTCAAGAAGCTTCGGTATTTCGAAAACTCACGGTTGAGGAAAACATCCTCGCAGTGTTAGAGGCGCAGCCAATGTCGTGGCATGAGCGCCGCGAGAAGATGGAGAAATTTATTGATGAACTTGGCTTGGAACACATACGGCAAAATCGGGGCTATGCCCTTTCCGGTGGCGAGCGCCGCCGCGTGGAAATCGCCCGCTGCCTGTGTATCAATCCAACGTTCATCTTGCTCGACGAACCTTTTTCCGGCATCGATCCGATCGCGGTTCTCGATCTGCAGAAAATCATCAGCAGCCTGCGGGCCAGCGGGATCGGAGTGCTGATCACGGATCACAACGTGCGCGAGACGCTTTCCGTAACCGATCGCGCCTACATCATCGACGACGGCAGAATTTTCCGTCACGGCAAGCCCGAGCAACTGGCCGGCGATCCTGAAGTTCGTCGGGTCTATCTCGGGGAAAGCTTTTCCCTGGTGTGAAAGGGAGTGTTCCGTGCTCAGTGTGTCAGTGGCCAGTTGTCGAAAAGTAGCGGACAACTCGATCCACGACTTAGCACTGACCACCAGCCACTGATTACTGATTTTTATGGTTTTGCTGCAACACAAATTAAGCGTCAAACTATCGCAACGCCAGATCCTCACCCCGGGCCTGGTCCAGATGGTCTCCGTCCTCGCGCTCAACAAGCTTGAGCTCAAGGACATGATCAATGCCGAGATGGTTGAGAATCCGGTTCTCGAAGAGCTCGAAGAATCGGTTCCATTGATTGACGAAGTTGGTCGCAAGGAAGAAGATCGCGACCGTGCCACCTCCAAGACTTCCACCGAAGAAGCCCCCATCACCGCTGAAAAGAAGGATCCGTTCGAAGAAATCGATTTCGGTTCTTTCTTTCAGGACTATCTCGATCCCGGCTATCGTACCCGCGGCGAGATGGAGGAGATCGAACGCCCCTCGTTTGAGAACTTCCTTTCCAAGCCGACCACCCTTACGGACCATCTTGCCTGGCAGTTGGGTGCCTTGAGCTTGCGTCGTGAAGTCCGCGAAGCCGCCGAACAGATCCTCGGCAACCTCAACGAGGACGGCTATCTGATTGCCAGCGACGAAGAAATGCTGGGCGTGGCCCCACCCACCACCCCAGAGGCCGACGCTCTCGCCGCCCGAAACATTGTCATGGAGGCCGAAGCTTTAGGTTTGGAGGAAGCCGCTCTCGACGACGCGGTCACTGCTGACGATCTGCTGGACCTCTCGGACCCTAGCACGGCAGGGTTATCGAGCATGAATGGCATCGCCGGAGATTCCGCAGTCGAGGCGAATGAGAGTCGCCCCGCACTCGCTCCGCCGGAAAGTTCTTTCCATTCGTCCAATGGAAATGGAGCCACGGCGGTTACCTCCGCTTCTGAGGCAGGCGCTAGCTCTCCTTCCGCCTCCGCTCTTCCCCGCTCCCCTTACACCGCTGTATTTTCTGCCTCAGATTTGCATGAAGCCCTCGAAGTGGTTCGTCAACTCGATCCTCCCGGCATAGCTTGTCGCAATCTCCGCGAATGCCTGTTGCGTCAGTTGCAATATCACCAGCAACAACTCGTGCTCCATAAGAACGGAGAGAAAAGCGGTAACGGCACCGCCCAGGTTTTGCAGGATGCCATCGCCATCGTCGATCAACATCTGCGCGCCGTGCAGAACAAGCAGCACAAAGAAATTGGCAAGGCCATCGGACGACCTTACGAAGCCGTTCAGCATGCCCTCGACTACATTCGCACTCTCGATCCCCGTCCCGGCCTGCAATACAACAAGGGCCAGACCCGCCTGATCGAGCCCGACGTCGCTTTCGTCAAACACGGCGACGAGTGGCTGGTGCTCATGAACGACGATGACCTGCCCCAGCTTCGCCTGAATCCCGCCTACAAGAAACTGGTGACCCGCGATACCAACGACAAAAATACCCGCGACTACGTGAAGGAGCGCTACAAGAGTGCTATCCAGCTGATCAAGAATATCGAGCAACGCAAGCAGACCATCACCAAAGTCTGCTACTGCATCGTCGCCCGTCAGCAGGATTTTCTGGAAAAGGGTATTGATCACCTCAAGCCCATGATGATCAAAGAGGTCGCCGAAGAAATCGGCGTGCATCCTTCCACCGTGAGCCGCGCCGTGGCCAGCAAGTACGCGCACACGCCGCAGGGCGTCTTCGAGTTGCGCTACTTTTTCAGCGAGAGCGTGCAGGGCCCCGAGGGCGGCAATACTTCGCTGCTGATCCTGAAACGCCGCGTCAAGAAGTTAATCGACGAAGAAGACCCCAGCCGTCCGCTCACCGACGAACAACTCACCAGAATCCTGCAGTCGCAGGGGATTCAAGTCACTCGCCGCACCGTCGCCAAATATCGCGAGGACATGCGCATCCCCAGCACTCATCAGCGCCGGGTGCGGGAAGGGAGATAATGCGAAAGTAGAAGATAAAAAATCAGATTGTCATCCTGAGGCCGCCGCCTTCGCGGTCGAAGGATCTGGGCGAGCCACCGCGCGCCGTCACGCGAAAGCGGGCGGGCATCAAGCGCAAGGCGAGCTTCCTTAATGTAGTGCCGATTTTCCTCGACTCAGAATTCAAGGAGGGGCGCTCATGAATGTGGACTATACCGGAAGACACTACGAAGTAACTCCTGCCATCCGTAAAGAAGTTGAGACCGGCCTCGGAAAAATCCGCAAAATTTTAGGCGACCGCTTCGAAGCCAAAGCCATCCTTGCCGTCGAAAAGCATCGTCACAAAGCCGAAATCACCATCAACCCCCGCAATGGCCCGCTCGTCGGACTGGCGCAAGCCAAAGACATGATGATCGCCGTCAGCGGCGCCCTCGACCACCTCGAAAAGCAGGCCGTAAAATATAAAACCAAATGGCAATCCAGGAAACGCGCCGCCCGCAAGAGCGCAGAAGTAAAGAAGTGGAACGGCCACTCTCCCCAGGGTGATGGAAGCGACGTTCAAACCAAAGTTGGCTTAACGGAAAAGACCGCCGTGCCGGTTGCCGTGCACCGCTATCCCCCCGTGGCGAGAACCACCGAGGTTCACCTGGTTCGCTCCGACGAAGCCGTCTCCATGCGCCCCATGACGCTCGAAGAAGCCATCAAAGAAGCCCACTTTCACGACCGCGACGTCTTCGTCTTCCGCGATCCCAAGGGTAAAGTAATGATTCTGCACCGCACCCGCGACGGCAAAATGGAATTGATCGAAGCTCCGTAACTTCGGCATGCGGGCCTTGCGGAACCATTCCAAGCCACGCGCTGGATGAGTTCTAGAAGTCCCGTCAGCCCCGCCGCTCCCAGACCGTTGCCGAGGCCGGTGAGCAGATCAGCAGGCCAGAAGCGCGCGGCGCCCGGATGCCAGAGGGTGGCGGGGATCGCGTCTGCGCCGGGCGCCGTGGTCGTTCGGGGCAGGGTTGAATGTTTACCCGGTACTCTGATTCTTTAAGATGATTCCGGGCTGCCTACTGCATCGCGTTTGCAAGCCGGGCAGTCAATCCGCTGCAGTTTCTTTCCGCGGGTTTGATCGCGAACCTGGCTGTGGGTACACCGGCATCGGGCGAAGGCTTTGCGATGTGGAAGCTATGGAACCTTGAGAGTCTTGACCGGGATACCAAGCGGCGCCAATGCGTCTTGTATCACCTTCTCCTCGCCGACGGCGACAATCGAAGTTCGAAACGCCGGGAAATATTTCCTCGCGGAGGTCTCCACCTCGGGGGCCGTGGTATTGGAAATTTTCTGTCCATAGATTCCTATTTCCTCCGGCGGCAGGCCGTCCACCCAAAGGACGGCTAAATGATCTGCCAGCGCGGCCCTGGCCTGCAGTTCGATCGCTTCACTCCCCACGAGATAACGTTTGGCTTTAGAAAGTTCCTCGTCGGTGGGAGCGGTGGTCGCCAGCCGGTTCAGCTCGTAATCGATTTCGTTCAGCGTGGGCCCGGTGACTTCGTTGCGAACATCGGCATGCGTAATGAACACTCCCGCAGCCTGATAGGCATTCAGGTTCGAGAACGGAGAATACGTGTAGCCCTTATCCTCACGAATGTTGGACGTGAGCCTCGAACTGAAAGTGCCGCCGTAAATCGCATTCGCGACCGCCGCCGACTCGTAATCAGGGTCGCCGCGTAAGGGCCCAAAAGATCCCAGTTCGAGAGTGGTCTGAACAGAGCCGGGACGCGGTACCACAAAAACGGCGTGTTCCGGCATGCTTGAGCGATGTTGGGGCGCAGGGAGCGGCGATTCGTTCGGCGCTTTCCATGCAGCAAATTTCGTCTTCACCAGTTCCATCATTCCCGCGTCATCGAAATCCCCGACCGCAACCAGAATCGCTTGATCCGGCCGGGAACGTTCTGCGAAGATCCTGCGAAGGTCGGCAGAAGTAGAAGCCGCAACGGATTCCTGTGTGGGGGAGGTCACGTGATAGGGATGATCTCCGAAAAGAACTTTCGCCATGGCGCGGGTTGCGAGGAACGATGGCTCCGACTCACTCTGCTGAAGCGAGTCCGCTAGGTTGCGCTTGGCAAGTGCCACTTCCGCATCCGGAAAAGTGGCGTTCTGCAAAATGTCGGACAGGAGTCGAATACCTGCCTCCATTCTTGATGCCAGAACAGCAGTGGAGACTTCGACGAAGTCCTTTTTGGCCGCGGCGGTCAGATCTCCACCCGCCGCTTGAAGTTCCTGGGCAATCTGCTTTGCGGTACGCGCTTTGGTTCCCTGGTCGATGGTCTTCGACAGCAACTCAGAGATGCCGGGTCGGTCCGCTGGATCTGCCGCGAAACCACCGCGCACCGCGACCGTAAACGCAACTTTTGGGAACCCAGGTTCAGACACGAGCCACACCGTTAGTCCATTGTCGAGCTGCGCAGAGTGGGTGGAAGGGGGAGGGAGCGGCTTCTCGGCTCCGTAAGGCGGAAGGTCCCTGGGCATCGGAACTTCCTTCTGCGCAAAACTCGATGAGGCAAAGAAAAGGATGGCGATGGCGATTCTCAGCGTGTTCATTGTCCTGCTCCCTGCTTTTTCTGGGGTGGGGCATCGCCCGATGCTGGCACTCGATTCATCACGGTGCGGTTCGCACGCACCAAGTACTTGGCGGCGAAGGCTCGAATCTGGGCGGGCGTAACCTTGGCCAAGTCTTCTGGAACTTGATAAACCAGATCGAAGTTGCCGTCGAAAAGCACGGCGTGCGAAAGCGCCGAGGCTCGACTGATTGGAATTTCGAGCTGATCGTACCAATCGGATCGCATTTTGGCGACGATTCGATCCAAGTCCTGCTGACTTGGCCCTTTGTCGATAAGCTCCTTGATGGTGGAATCGTAAGCCGCAAGGAGTTGATCTTCCGAAATGTTCGGCGGGTAAACGATGAACGACGTCAGGAGCGTCGGCCCGTTGAATTCGTACGGCGTGCCCAGCGGCCAATTCAGGCCACCGTCCACCGACAGCGCAACCTGCTTCTCCTTGACGAGAGCTTGATAGAACCGCGATGCCTGGCCGTTGTGCAGGAGTTCACCGGTTACGGCGGCGGCCAGCGCGTCGGGGGAGTGCCGCGGAGGCATGCGGTAGCCGACGGCGAGCGCCGGAACTTTGGCCAGTTGGTCAGGCGCAGAGGCCCGCCGCTCGGATTTTTGAGGAGGCTCCTCAACGTTCGGTCGGGGCGGAGTCTGGCGCACGGGGATGGCGGCAAAGTATTTTTCCGCCTTCGCGAAGATGTCATCGGGCTGCACATCGCCCACGACCGCAAGAACAGCGTTGTTGGGAGCGTAATACTGCTCGTAGAATGTTTGGACGTCTGCGATTTTGGCGGCGTCGAGATCCTTGAACTCGCCATAGAAATTGTGCGCGTTGGGATAAGTGTCGAAGGCCTTTCCGGGCAGATCGATCGCAAAGAAAAGTCCGTAAGGACGATTGAGAACGTTGACCCGGACCTCTTCTTCCACAACGTTGCGTTGATTCTCCAGATTCTTGGCAGAGAAATCCAGGGTCTTCATGCGGTCGGCCTCAATCCACAGCACCGGATCGAGTGCTGAAACCGGAGCGGTCTCGATATACTCGGTGAAATCGTAACGAGTGTCGCCGTTCAGGTCTCCACCACCACCTTCAATCGCGCGCATCAGCACTCCTTTGGGCGCGTTAGGAGTGCCTTCAAACATCATGTGCTCGAACAGATGGGCGAATCCAGTGCGTCCTTCCGGCTCCAGACGGAAACCGATTCCGTAGCTGACGCATAGCCCGAAGGTCGGCGCAGAGTGGTCTTCGGAAACCACCACGATCAATCCATTTGCCAACTTCTTCATCGAGCTGGGCGCCTTCCACTGCTGGGCCGCAAGTGGGACTTGCAAACTGGCGATCAGTAACAGCAGACCGCAAAGCTTGAACTGGAATCGCTTCATAGTTGTTCGCCACTCCTGAGGCGCTCGCCGGAGGCGGTTTCTAATGGCCTGGGGTCGGTTGCACGATGCGATGAAGATGAATTCGGGGATTTTTCCTGATCCATGAAACGGCAGCCATTCTACACCGGTGCCGCGCTCGCGAGGATTATTTCGATCACAAGACAGCGTGTATGCTGGTGGGCGACCGCGGACGGGCTGTGGCATGCGATTCGCCCATACGAGACGATAAGGTACTGTCGAATTTATGCTGATCCATCCTGATCGTATGTTTCCGGCCGAGCCGGGCACGCGGAAGGTAGCCAGAGCGCTCTACGAGTCTGTACAAACGTTGCCCATTGTTAGTCCTCACGGGCATACGCAAGCGGCGTGGTTTGCGAGAAACGATGCATTCCCCGATCCGGCGAAACTTCTGGTGCAGCCCGACCATTACATTTTTCGAATGCTCTACAGCCAAGGCGTTTCCCTGGAGGAGTTCGCAATCGGGCAGCCGGAGTTGAAGGATGCGCGGAAAGTCTGGCGCATCTTCGCGAGTCATTATTCCTTCTTCCGCGGCTCGCCCACGCGGTTGTGGTTGGACTATGTTTTCCAGGAGCTTTTCGGACTCGAGGAGCGGCTGTCGGAAGCGACTGCGGATCTTTACTTCGAGACGATCTCAGAAAAGCTGCGGACGCCGGAGTTCCTGCCGCGCGCGTTGTACGATCGGTTCAATTTGGAGGTACTGGCCACTACGGATTCTCCGCTCGACTCTCTTGCCGATCACAAGGCCATCCGCGAATCGAACTGGAAGGCAAGAATCCTGCCGACCTTCCGGCCCGACCCGGTTGTCGATCCTGAGTTTTCCGGGTTTTCCGAAAATGTGGCGAAGCTCGGCGAGAGGACTGGAGAAAACAGTGCAACCTGGAGGGGATACTTGAACGCGCTCCGAGCGACGCGTCTTCATTTTCGCGAACTCGGATGTACCGCAACCGACCACGGCCATCCGACTGCGCGAACCGCGAATCTTGCGGCAGCAGAGGCCAGGGAACTGTTTCGTCGCGTGATTGCGCGGACCGCCGATACCCAACAGCAAGAACTCTTCCGTGCTCAAATGCTGACGGAAATGGCGCGGATGAGCATGGAAGACGGGTTGGTGATGCAGATTCACCCAGGCAGCGCGCGCAATCACAATCGCAAGCTCTTTGAGCGATACGGCCGCGATGTGGGCGCTGACATTCCGATGCCGACAAATTATGTGGACGCACTTCGCCCGTTGCTCGATCAGTTCGGCAACGAGCGCGATCTGACGATTATCCTGTTCACGCTCGACGAGTCTACCTACAGCCGTGAATTGGCGCCGCTGGCGGGGCACTATCCGTGCCTAAGGCTGGGGCCACCGTGGTGGTTTCACGACAGCCCGGAGGGGATGATGCGTTTCCGCGAGCGCGTGACGGCGACGGCGGGCTTTTACAATACCGTGGGCTTCAACGACGATACGCGGGCCTTCCTGTCCATTCCAGCGCGCCATGATATGGCGCGGCGTATGGATTGCGCCTTTCTGGCGAAGCTGGTCGCGGAGCATCGACTGGAGGAAGAAGAGGCTTTCGAAGTGGCGCAGGACCTTGCGTATCGGTTGGTAAAAAAAGCGTATCGACTGTAGGAATGCGGCGTGGCGGATCAGACAGTTTACGAAAATGAGAACGGCGCGTCTTCCGGTGATCCATTGGGGCGCGTGCGCTGGACGGTCTGCGCCATGCTGTTTGTCGCCACTTCGATCAATTACATGGACCGACAGGTAATCGCGATCCTCAAGCCCACACTCGAGCACAGCATCGGCATGACGGAGGTAAGTTACGGCTACATTGTGGATGCCTTCCAGATCGCTTACGCCATTGGCCTGCTCGCCGCTGGTCGGCTGATCGATAAGCTGGGCACGCGCATCGGTTACATGCTGGTGATGGCGGTGTGGAGCATTTCCGCGATGGGCCACGCGCTCGCCAGTACCGTGCTGGAGTTCGGATTCGCGCGCTTTTTTCTCGGACTCGGAGAATCCGGCAATTTTCCCGCCGCCATCAAAACCGTAGCGGAGTGGTTTCCGCAGAAGGAACGCTCGCTGGCTACGGGCATCTTCAACTCGGGAGCAAATGTTGGAGCGATTCTGGCTCCGGCGATTGTTCCCTGGGTGACGCTGCGATTTGGATGGCACGCGGCCTTTCTGACTACTGGCTTTTTCAGTGTGCTCTGGATTCTGTGGTGGCTCCGTTATTACCGCAGGCCCGCCGATCACGCCACGCTTACCGGTCAGGAGCTGAGGCACATCTACCAGGAGGCGGCTATGGACCTGGGACCGTCCTTGCCCTGGCAACGATTATTGAGATGCCGCCAGACATGGGGCTTTTCAATCGCGAAATTTCTCACCGATCCGATCTGGTATTTCTATTTGTTCTGGCTTCCGTCTTACTTTAGCGCGAAGTTTAATCTGAACCTCTCGCACCTCGGGCTGCCACTCATCATTGTTTATAACGTGTCGGCCGTTGGCAGCATCGGCGGAGGATGGTTGCCGGCGCCTTTCCGGCGGCTGGGACTCTCGTCGAACTACGCGCGGCTTGCCGCCATGCTTATCTGTGCTTCCCTGGTGGTTCCGATCTACACAGCATCCAGTGTCAAGTCGGTGTGGAGCGCGATTGCGCTGATCAGCGTGGCCGCGGGCGCACATCAAGGCTGGTCAGCGAATCTTTTCACCACATCCTCGGATATGTTTCCGCGCAGCGCGGTGGGGTCGGTGGTCGGCATCGGCGGCATGGCGGGATCCATGGGCAGCGCACTGTTTGCATTCTTCGCGGGCCACATTCTGCAGCTCACACACAGCTACGCCAGCTTGTTCGGCATCGCTGCCAGCGCGTATCTGTTGGCTCTGGTGATTCTGTGTCTGCTCGCTCCCGGATTGCAGAAGGTAGAGCTCGGCGCATGAGGAAATGCGAGTGGTGGACACGATGAAACAGGATTCATCAAACCAATGACGGCAAACATTTTTAGCCTCGAAGGCAAGACCGCCGTGGTTATCGGCGGAACTTCCGGGATCGGACGCATCTTGAGCCTCGGACTCGCCGATGCCGGAGCCGATGTCATCGCCTCCGCGCGTCGGCCGGGGCAAGTCGAAGAAACTGCGGTCGAGATCGAGCGTCGTGGACGTCACACTGTGCGCCAGTGCTCGGATGTGCGCCAGCGGGCATCGCTCGAACAACTACTGGCGGCCTCACTCAAGCAGTTCGGCAAAGTCGAAATCCTTGTAAATTGCGCTGGGAAAATGAAACGCATGTCAACGCTTACCATGCCGGAGGCGGAATGGGACGACATCCTGGATACGAATCTCACCGGCACGCTGCGCGCCTGCCAGATCTTTGGCGAGCACATGCTCGAGCGTGGCTATGGCCGCATCATCAACATTGCTTCGCTCAATAGCTTCGTCGCTCTCAACGAGGTTGCTGCGTACGCGGCCAGCAAGGCAGGTGTTCTTTCGCTCACACGCTCCCTTGCCGTGGAGTGGGCAATGAAGAGTGTTACGGTGAACGCCATCGCGCCCGGTGTCTTTCATACAGCGCTGAATGCAGATTTGCTCGACCACACTGCACGCGGGCGCGAACTGCTGATGAGGACGCCGATGGGCCGCTTCGGCAAGCTCGAGGAACTTGTTGGGGCTGCCGTCTACCTTGCTTCCGATGCCGCTTCCTTTGTTACCGGACAAACTCTGGTCGTCGATGGAGGATTTCTGTCGAGCGGTGTCAACCAATAGCCCGGCGGACGAAACCCGAGGGCCTACAATGATCGAACGTCGTCGAAAAAAGGTCCAGGTGCTGGAGGGGACTGCATGGGGTGCACAAGACGCAGGCTGCTGGGAGGCTTCGGATGGGCAGGGCTTGGGGCTGCGATGATGGCACTGGTCAAGAAAACCGCGGCATCCGCGCGGATGGACCCATTCGCGGCGGGAACGGGGACGTGTCCCTTCCGGCTATCGGTGATCAATGACGAGATCACGGAGGATTTCGAGAAAGCATGCCAGATTGTGTCCGGCGATTTCGGTCTGGGTTGGATTGAGCTGCGCTCGATGTGGAACAAAAACGTAACCGAACTCGACGGGAAACAAGTTGAGGATGCGCGGAAGATTCTGGCGGAACACAAACTGCGAGTTACCGATATTGCCAGCCCGCTGTTCAAGACAGATTGGCCTGGGGCTCCGCGGTCGTCGCAGAGCGAAACCCGCGACCGGTTTCATGCGGACTTTGACGCTAGTGCGCAGGATAAGCTGCTCGAGCGGTGCGTCTCGCTCTGCAAATCTTTCGATACAGACCGGATTCGCTGTTTCGACTACTGGCGACTGGACGAGCAGAAGCCGTATCGGACGGCGATCAATTCCAAACTGCAGCAAGCCGCGGAACGCTGCGCCCGAGAGAACATCATCCTACTGCTCGAGAACGAAATGTCGTGCAATACCGCAACGGGAGAAGAATCCTCTGCCGTGCTGAAGGCGATTCCAAACAAAAACTTCATGTTGAACTGGGATCCGGGCAATGCCGCCGCCATCGGAAGCACGCCCTATCCGACTGGCTACGAGTTGCTGCCGAAAGATCGCGTCGGGCACTGCCACTGTAAGGACGTGGTGAGGAAGCCGGATCACAAATACGATTGGGCTCCCGTCGGCAGCGGCATGGTGGATTGGGTTGGGCAATTCCAAGCTTTGCAGCGCGACGGCTTCCGCTACGGGTTGAGTCTTGAAACCCACTGGCGGGGCGCAGGGACACCCGAAGCTTCCACGCGGATCAGTATGGATGGACTCAAGAAAACGCTGACGAAGGCCGGGGTTTCCTGCGGATCTGGAGGCGGTTTTTCAACCGCCGCAAACGAGAACACCCAGCGATAAGGAGAGATGATGGTTACACGACGCGAATTTCTCGATGGCCTTGCGGTGGGCGCGGCAGGGCTCGCCGTGGGAACTACGGCGAAAAGCTATCGCCAGATTCTTGGTTCGAACGACCGCGTCACCTTCGCCGTGATTGGGTTGAATGGGCGCGCTTACGCTCATCTCTCTTCGCTCAAAGCGAATCAGAGTGCCGCCCGCATCTCGCATGTCTGCGATGTGGACGGCAACATTCTCAAGAAGTTCTGGGAGAGTGCGCAGCGCGAGATGGGCGAAGCTCCTGCAGCGGAGAAGGACTTTCGCAAGATTCTCGAACACAAGGATGTGGACGCCATCACGATTGCCACGCCCGATCACTGGCATGCGCCGATGGCCATCGCCGGATTGCAGGCGGGCAAGCACGTTTATGTGGAGAAGCCATGCAGCCACAATCCTGCCGAAGGCGAGATGCTGGTGCAGGCGCAGCAGAAGTACGGAAAACTCGTGCAGATGGGCACGCAGCAGCGCTCATCGCCACACAGCATTGAGATCGTCGACAAGATTCGCCAAGGCATGATCGGCAGGCCATACTTCGCGAAATCCTGGTATACCAACACGAGGAAGTCGATTGGAGTCGGAAACGAAGTGCCGGTCCCGCCGCAGCTTGATTGGGAGCTATGGCAGGGGCCGGCTCCGCGACGGCCGTATAAAGACAACCTGCATCCCTATCACTGGCACTGGTTCAGGATTTACGGCACGGGTGAAACCCTTAATAACGGAACGCACGAGGTGGATGTCTGCCGCTGGGCGCTGGGCGTCGATTATCCGAAACGGGTCACTTCATCAGGCGGCCGATACCAATGCAAAGACGACTGGCAGTTTTACGACACGCTGGTGACAAGCTTCGAATATGACGACGCCATGATTTCGTGGGAAGGGAAGAGCTGCCAGGGGATGAAGTACTACGGGCGCGATCGTGGTTCCACCATCATGGGAACTACTGGTACGGTGCTGGTCGATCGCGATGGGTACGAGATTTACGACCTTGAGGGAAATAAGACGAATGAATTCAAGGTTGGCAATACGACTTCCTCCGCCGATCTGATCGGCCGGGACTCCATGACGGACGCTCATTTCGCGAACTTCATCGCGGGAATTCGTAGGGGCGAGAAACTCAACTCGCCAGTCTCGGTGGGCAACGTTGCGGTCACCATGCTGCAGCTTTCCAACATCGCATGGGAAGTCAATCGGGAGTTGCATCTCGATACGAAAGACGGACGGATTCAGGGCGACGCGGAGGCGATGAAGATGTGGGGGCGCGAGTACCAAGAAGGTTGGGCGCCACATGTCTAGGCAAACCGCAATCTCCCGTCGCGATTTCGTTTGCGCCGGCGCAATGCTTGCAGGGTCGCTGGCTGCTCCGGGCTGCGGCTTGGCCCTCTCTCAGGAACCGCCGGCATCCGACGAGCTTTCGCCGATTCGTCTGGGCCTGGCCAGCTACACATTCCGCGATTTCACGCGCGCGCAGTTGATCGGCTTCATGAAGCAGCTCAATGTTTTCGCGCTGAATGCGAAGGATGTAAAGGATCATCTGCCAATGGACGCGCCGCAAGAGTCGGCTGCGCTTGCGGACTATGCCGCGGCGGGGATTCAGCTTCACGCTGCCGGCGCCATTTATTTCGCCAAGGATAAGGATGAAGATGCTGACCTACGGTCGAAGTTCGAGTACTGCAAGCGCGCCGGTATTGGCGTCATTGTGGCGGGCGACCCTGCGCCGGAAGCTCTGCCCCGAATGGAGAGATTCGTCAAGGAGTACAACATTCGCATCGCGATCCACAATCACGGGCCTGAGGATAAGTTGTGGCATTCTCCGTTGGATGTGTTGAAGGTGGTGAAGGAGATGGACCCGCGCATCGGATGTTGCATTGACGTCGGGCATACGGTTCGCGCCGGCACGGATGTGGTACAGGCGATCCAGGAAGCAGGTCCCAGGCTGTTTAACGTACACATGAAAGATCTCACGAATTTCGAGAGCAAGGAAAGTCAGGTCGCCGTGGGAGAGGGCATCCTGCCGGTGCGAAAGATGTTTGAGGCTCTCATGGCGACGAGGTACGAAGGCTTCGTCGATCTGGAATATGAGATCCATCCCGACGATCCGATGCCGGGTGTTATCTCGAGTTTTGCCTACATGCGAGGGGTTTTGGCTGGCATGGGACTCGGCAAGAACTGAAGGACTCGGTTCCCCAGGGTTTTCGTTGACGCCTTCCAACTCAACCGAAGCCGAGCACTGGATGCGGTACGTACGGTTCTTCGAGAGAAGAAATTTCTTCAGCCGTCAAGCGCAGTGAGAGCGCCGCTACCGCGTCCTGAAGATGATGCAGGTTGGTTGCGCCAACAATCGGCGAAGTGATGACCGGCTTGCTGAGCAGCCAGGCTAGAGCGAGCTGAGCGCGTGGAGCGCCGCGCCGCTTCGCGACTTCACCAAGACGGTCTACGACCTTGTGGTCAGCTTCCTCGGTCTCGGAGTACAGGGACTTTCCGAACTGATCCGTCTCGCAGCGTTTGGTGCTTTCGCTTTTCCACGGGCGCGCGAGGCGGCCGCGTGCCAGAGGACTCCACGGAATCACGCCGATACCCTCAGACTGGCATAGCGGAATCATCTCACGTTCCTCTTCACGATTCATCAGGTTGTAATGATCCTGCATGGAAACGAAACGAGTCCAGCCGTGAAGGTCAGCCAGATATAGAGCCTTTGTGAACTGCCACGCGTGCATGGAAGACGCGCCCAGGTAGCGCACCTTTCCGGATTTCACAACATCATGCAGCGCCTCGAGGGTTTCTTCGATCGGGGTTTCGGAATCCCAGCGGTGAATCTGGTAGAGATCGACATAGTCGGTCTGCAAACGGTGCAGGCTTTGGTCAAGTTCATAAAAGATGGCTTTGCGAGAAAGCCCTCGGCCGTTCGGTTCGTCGCGCATCACGCCGTGGACCTTGGTGGCAATCACAACGGCTTCGCGGCGAACGTTGGCTTTCAGGAATCGTCCAAGCACCTCTTCGCTGGCTCCGCCGGAGTAGACGTTCGCTGTGTCAAAAAAGTTGATCCCAAGCTCGATCGCCTGTCGAAAGAAGGGCTCGCTATCTTGTTCGTTCAGAGCCCAGGCATGGCTGCCGGGTTTCGCTTTTCCCGCAACCGGCGCTCCATAGCTCATACAACCGAGACAGATGCGGGAGACTTTGAGGCCGGTTTTGCCGAGATTGACGTAATCCATTGCGTCTCCTGAGGGGCACGGACGTCTTGGACGAATATGGTCCGCGGAGATGTGCTTCTTCTCGATAAGAGCACCTTGCGGTCAGGAACGATTCAACATCTGCCAGATTCAGATCAGATCAATGATCGTCGGGGAGCCACGATCGTCGGGGAGCCACACGATGCAAATTTTGCCGTGGAATCGCGAGGACATCGGGACTATCGTAGGGTCGTTACTCCTGGAGGCGCCGTGAGCAAACATTCATCCAAGATCTCATCGAGCAGCAGTTCGAACAGCAATCGACGAACTTTTCTTAAAGCGGGCGGAATCATGGGCGCTGCCGTTCTCGGCTCGGCCGCCCTGCCCGACGTCGTAAGCGGCCAGTCAACTGCCTTTTCCCGCGCTGCAAGCGCAGACTCCATGCCGACTCGGAATCTGGGAAAGACCGGATACAAGGTGGCCATTTTTAGCCTAGGAGGTCAAGGTTCCATCGAGAAAGCTAACAACGAAGCCATCGCCGTTCCCATCATCGAGAGAGCCCTTGACCTTGGCGTCAATTACATCGATACCTCTTCAATCTATGGTGGCCCCGATCGCTGGAGCGAGCAATATGTCGGCAAGGTAATGAAGCGCCGCCGCAAGGAAGCGTTTCTGGCAACCAAAACCAAGGAGCGGACGCGCGACGGATCCCTGCGCATGATCGAAGTCTCGCTCAGGTTGTTGCAGACCGATCACGTTGACGTCTGGCAACTGCACGATGTCGGAACCATGGCAGACATCAACGAAATATTTTCCAAGGGCGGAGCCATGGAGGCGTTGTTGCAGGCTCGCGAGCAGAAAATTGTGCGCTATCTCGGCATCACCGGGCATTACCGGCCGGACGCTCTGATGGAGGCAATTCACCGCTATCCATTCGACACGATTCTGATGGCAGTGAATGCCGCCGATCCGCATCACTACAGCTTCTCCGAACAACTTTTGCCCTTGGCCGTCGAGAGGCAGATGGGCATCATTGGAATGAAAGTTCCGGCGCGCGGACGCATCCTGTCTTCGTGGACACCGCCGCCGATTGAGCAGCAGAAGCGTTCATGGGAAGGGATGGTGCTGGCGCCGACGGCGGGAACTCTCGATATGCGCCAGGCGATGTATTATTCGCTTTCTCTCCCGGTCAGTACCGTCATCATTGGCTGCGATTCAATCGCGCAACTTGAACAGAACGTGCAACTGGCGCGTGAGTTCACGCCACTCAACCAACCGCAGATGGCGGCGCTCGCACAGAAAGCGGAGCCGGTGTCAAAGCAGTCGCTGTTTTTTCGCTTTTATGACAGGGCCTAGTTGGGGCGAGAGGAGGGCTCGGATGAGGGCTCCGTGCTCGTGTGCGTCTTGATGCGTCACGTCCTAAAGCCGTGACAAAACGCATCGCGTCCGGCGACAGCAGCAGATACTATTGCTGAATCGTCGTATCCGTGCCGGCTGGCTTCTGCGCCACCTGTCCCGGGCTTGGCAATTGAGAACGATCCCACCCGCCTCCCAAAGCCTCGACCAGTGCGACTGCGTCGGTCATCTCCTGTACCTGAAGACTATTCAGAGTCTGCAAGTCTGTTAGCACTGTGGTTTGCGCGATCAACACGTCGACATAGGGATCGATACCCGTCTCATATCGGGCCTCTTCGAGCTGGAGATACGTTTGAGCGGAATTTACTGCCTGTTGCTCTTGCTGGATCTGCTTGGAGAGAATGCGCACTTCCGCAAGCGCATCCTCCACTTGCTGGAATGCGGTGAGCACAGTTTGCCGGTACGCGGCCAGATCCGCGTTGTAAGTGGCTACGTATTGCTGGACGGTCGCGCGGCGCAGACCCGCGTCGAAGATGGTTTCTGAAAGCGATGTGCCAACGGACCAGAAGCGGCTCGGCCAAGAGAGCCAGTTGCCGATGGCTGAACTCTCAAACCCGCCCTCCCCGGTCAAACTCAAGGCCGGATAATAAGCGGAATGGGCAATGCCGATGGCCGCATTGGCGGCAGCCATCGTCCGCTCGGCGGCAGCAACGTCGGGACGCCGCTCGAGCAATTCTGACGGCACTCCCACCGGAATCGGAGGCGGAGCCACCACCATCGGCTTGACGGGAATGGAGAAACCGGTCGCTGCCTTGCCCACGAGCATTGCGATGGCATGCTCGTACTGCGCCCGCGCGATCGCTACGTTGGTTGCTCCCGCCTGCGCGCTTTGCAGCGTGGTTTCAGCTTCGACAACCGAGATTTCATTGGTAATGCCGGTTTGATAGAGCGAACGGGTCAGTGCAAGCTCATTCTGATCGGCCTCCACGGTTTCGTTGTAAAGTCTTTGCAGCTCGTCCTGGCCGCGAATTTCGAAAAAATATTCGGCCAAGGCCGCTTGCTCGGTCAGGCGCTCGTTCTCAAGATCCGCTGCACTGACCTGGGCGGAGTATCGGGCCAGTCGCACGGTGTTGCGAACTTTGCCCCAGAGATCCGGCGCCCAGGACGCTTCAAGGGGCAGCGTATAGATCGTGCTCTGCGGCGTGAAGGAAGTGCCAGTGCCGCTCGCACTCACGGTGGTACTCCCATTCAGATTCGTCGATAGACGAGAGTGGCTGACGGAAGGTGCAGCGGATAAGGTCGGGAAAAACTGCGAACGGGCCTCGCGCACCACGGCGCGGGCTTCCATGAAGTTCTCGAAGTATTGCTTGATGTTTTGGTTGTTGATGTTCAGTTGTTCCTCGAGGGCGTTCAGTTCGGAGTCGTTGAAGATCTCCCACCATTTGCCGCGCAGCGTGGCATCGGCCGGCTGTGCCACCGTCCATGGTCCATGGTCCTGAAACTGCGTGGTGGATTCCTGGTAAGCGGGCGCGGGTGCCTGGGGCGCCGGAGGATGGTATTTCGGTCCTACGACACAGCTTGATGACAGCAAGAAGATCGCGAGTGCGCCGAGCCCAATTGAGCCGTCCACCAGTTTTCGCGGGAAGATCGTCATCACGTGATTCCTCATCAACCCTTCCTCTCAGTACGCAATTCAGTTCACCGTATGACGCAGCCTAAGTAGCCTCCGGTGCCGGGGAGGAAAAACTGCCGTGTGGCTTCCCCTGAAGCTTGAGCCGCAAGCGATCGAGGAACAGGTACACCGCCGGAGTGGTATAGAGCGTGAGCATCTGGCTCACGATCAATCCACCTACGATTGTGATTCCGAGCGGTCGGCGCAGCTCCGAGCCTGTGCCGGTGCCGAACGCCAGTGGGAGGGCGCCGAACAAGGCCGCCATTGTGGTCATCAGAATCGGACGGAAACGCAGCATGCAGGCTTCGAAGATTGAGTCCGCCGGGCTCTTGCCCTCCTGCCGTTCGGCGACCAGCGCAAAGTCGATCATCATGATGGCATTTTTCTTCACGATGCCGATCAGCAGCACTATTCCGATGATGGAAATTACATTCAGGTCAATCTTGAAAAGCATGAGCGCCAGTATCGCCCCCACGCTGGCGGAGGGCAGGGTTGAGATGATGGTCAGCGGATGCACCAGGCTCTCATAAAGCACTCCCAAAACGATGTAGACCGCCAACAGGGCGACCGTTACCAACGCCTTTTCGCTGTCGAGCGACTGCTGATAAGCTTGCGCGGTTCCGGCGAAAAAACCCCGCACGGTCGCAGGCGTGCCCAATCTCTGCTGCATTTCGGCGACGCGCTGCGTGGCGTCGCTCAAAGATACCCCGGGCGCCAGATTGAAGGACACGGTTACGGAAGGAAACAATCCCGTGTGATTTACGGCAAGAGGCGTGGTGTTGGCTTGGGCGTTGGTAACGGTGACGAGAGGCGCATTGCCGCTGCCGGGCACGTTGCCGCTCGCCGAGGCGCCACCGGTGGTGCGTAGATAGATATGCTTCAGGCCTTCCGGACTCTGCCAGTATTGAGGAGCCACTTCGAGAACCACGTAATATTGGTTCAATTGGGTGTAGATGATGGAGACTTCGGCCTGACCAAATGCGGCATAGAGCGAGGAATCGAGAGACTGCGCCGTGATCCCCAGCCTCGCCGCGGTCGCGCGATTATAGGTCAGCAACTCCTCCAACCCGCCATTCTGCTGGTCCGTGTTGACGTCCTGAAAGCCGGGAAGCTTCTTCATTTCAGCCAAGAGAACGGGTCCCCATTGCGAAAGATCCTGTACGTTGTCCGACTGGATGGTGTACTGGTAAAGCGCGTTGCTCGACCGGCCCCCAATCCGCAAATCCTGAGCCGCCTGCAAGAACGCCGAAGCCACCGGCAAATGGTTCAACTTGGGGCGGAGACGATTGATGATCTGCGGAGCGCCAATCTTGCGCTCATCGAGCGGCTTCAGAGCGATGTAGATGAATCCTGTATTCGTGGAACCGTTGCCGCCCGTGTAGGCGTTCACATTGGCAACCGCAGGATCACTCTTGATTACTCCCACGAGCTGACGGATGGAATTATCCATGGCGGGAAAAGAGGAATCCTGCGGGCCTTGTACCCCTCCCACGATTGCGCCCGTGTCCTGCTGCGGAAAGAAGCCCTTTGGAATTCTGTAGATGAGCACCCCATTCAAGACAATGGTGAGCAACAGCACTCCCAGCGTCAATGCCGAGTGATCGAGCACCCAGACCAGGCTACGGCGATACGTTTCCAGCATCCAGGCGAAGAACTTTTCGCTGAGCTGATACATCCTGCCGCGACTTTCTTTCTTCTCTTCCTTGAGCAGGTACGCGCACATCATGGGGGTCGTGGTCAAAGAGATGACCATCGATACGACGATCGCAGTGGAAAGGGTGATCGCAAACTCCCGGAAAAGACGGCCAACGATCCCTCCCATCATCAAGATGGGAATGAAAACCGCGATCAGAGAAACGCTGATCGAAAAGACGGTGAACCCGATTTCTTGCGCCCCCTTTAATGCTGCTTCGAAGGGCTTCATTCCGAGTTCCAGGTGGCGCGAGATATTCTCCATCACCACGATGGCATCATCCACCACGAACCCGGTTGAGATGGTCAGCGCCATCAGCGACAGGTTGTCGAGGCTGTAGCCAACCAGATACATCACGGCGAAGGTGCCGATGAGGGACACGGGGACGGCAACGCTCGGAATCAAGGTGGCACGGGCGTTGCGCAGAAAAATGAAGACCACCAGGATCACCAGGGCGACCGAGATCATCAGCGTGCGCTCCACGTCGCTGACGGAGGCCCGAATGGTGGTGGTGCGGTCGAGAACAATGGTGGCGTCGATTCCCTGCGGAATGGAAGCTTTGAGAAATGGCAACTGGCCGCGAATGTTGTCGACGGTCTGAATGATGTTCGCGCCGGGCTGGCGGAAGATGATCACCGTGACCGAAGGGATGCCGTTCAGATATCCGGCGGAGCGGATGTTCTGCACGGAATCGGTAATCTGGGCAACGTCGGAGAGTCGAACGGCTGTGCCATTGTGGTAGCCGATGACGATTGGCTTGTAGTCCTCGGCCTTTGAAATCTGATCATTGGCGATGATGTCGGCGGTTGTCGAGCCATCGGAAATTTGGCCTTTGGCAATGTCAGCATTCTGCGTGCTTAAGATGGATTGAATGTTGGACAAGGTCAGGCCGTAGCTATTGAGTTGCGCGGGATTGACATCCACACGCACGGATGGCAGTGAGGCCCCGCCGACCACGACTTGTCCCACGCCTTGGATTTGGGAAAGCTTCTGCTCCATCACGGTGGAAGCTTCGTCATACAGTTTGCCGGTGTCGTATTTCTTGGAGGTTAATCCCAGAATCATGATCGGAGCGTCGGCAGGATTCACTTTCCGATAGGTGGGATTGGCGGGCAAGTTTGCCGGCAGGTAAGTGCGCGCGGCGCTGATTGCGGCCTCAACGTCGCGGGCCGCGCCGTCAATATTGCGGCTGAGATCGAATTGAATCGTGATCGATGTGCTTCCCAGCGAACTCGCGGAAGTCATCTCTGAAACCCCCGCGATGTGGCCGAACTGCCGCTCAAGAGGCGTGGCCACGGAGGAAGCCATGATCTGGGCGCTCGCTCCGGGTAATTGGGCCGAGACCGAGATCGTTGGGAAGTCAACCTGAGGCAGCGGCGAGACCGGCAACACCACAAATGCAATCGCGCCGGCGATGGCGATGGCAACGGTCAACAACGTGGTTGCCACAGGTCGCCGGATAAATAGTTCGGATGGGTTCATGACGGTTCTGCCGGTTGCGTTGTGCCGCTCGAAGTTTCGCCGGGCCGTGTTTCCGGGGAGCCTGAGCGGGAGAATCTTTGTCCCAGGTTGTCAAAGAAGATGTAAATCACGGGCGTGGTGTACAGCGTGAGCGCCTGGCTCAACAGGAGTCCGCCCACCATCGCAATCCCCAGAGGACGGCGGATCTCCGATCCGATGCCGGTGCCTAACGCAAGAGGAAGTCCGCCGAGCAACGCCGCCATTGTGGTCATCATGATTGGGCGGAAGCGAAGCAGGCTGGCTTCATAGATGGCGTCGGTGGCGTTTTTGCCGTGTTGCCGCTCTCCCTCCAGTGCAAAATCGACCATCATGATTCCGTTCTTCTTCACAATTCCTATCAGCAAGATGATGCCGATGATCGCGACCACGCTAAGATCCTGGCCGAAGAGCATAAGAGCGAGAAGCGCCCCTACTCCGGCGGAGGGAAGGGTGGAAAGAATGGTGACCGGGTGAATGAAGCTTTCATACAACACTCCCAGTACGATGTAGACCGTCACTAAAGCGGCCAGGATCAACAGAGCTTCGTTCGAGAGTGAATTCTTGAACGATGCCGCAGTGCCCTGGAAATCGGCCTGCAGGCTGGCGGGCATGTGCATGTCCTGCTGCACCCGATCGATGGCGGAAATGGCACTTCCCAATGCCGCGTTCGGAGCGAGATTGAAAGAGACGGTGACCGAAGGGAACTGCCCTTGATGGTTGATGGACAAGGCTTCGCTGGAGCGGTGGAAGTGGGTAAACGCGCTCAACGGCACGGCGTTGCTCAGCATGGTCGTCGAGCTGTTGTTTGCGGATGAGCCTAATCCGGAAGCGGTCACACTGCTGCTTGCCGCCAGTGCGTTCGTAGGAGGGGCGAGCACGGCGGCGGAAGGTGTGTACAACACCGAAGTTGTGAGTGCGTTCGATCCGGCGGAGGCAGATCCGGAGGCTGAAAACGAGTTGGAAGCGCCCGGTCCCGACGTGCCAGACGACGCGTTGGCCTGGATGTAAAGATTTTGCAGGGTACTGGGATTTTGCTGGAACTGTGGTTGGGTTTCCAGGATGACGTGGTACTGGTTGAGTTGCGTATACATCGTATTGATCTGGCGCTGGCCGAAGGCGTCATACAACGTGTTATCAATCGTGGCGGGAGCGATGCCGAGCCGCGAAGCGGTGACGCGATCGATGATCAGAGAAACCGCCAGCCCCCCGGTCTGCTGGTCCGTTGCGACATCCTCAAGCTCCGGCAGACTCTGCAGCTTCGCCACAAAGCGATTGGTCCAATCATTCAGTTCGTTGGCGTCCGGATCTTCGAGCGTGTACTGGTACTGGGTGCGGCTCACCCGGTCGTCAACCGTGATGTTTTGCACCGGCTGCATGTAGAGCGAAATTCCCTGCACCTTCTGCAGGCTGGACTGAAGTCTGCGGACCAGATTGGCGGCGCTGAGATTGCGATCCGAGAGTGGCTTCAAGTTGATCGACATGCGGCCGCTGTTGAGAGTCGTGTTGGTGCCGTCCGCGCCGATGAACGAAGAAAGACTCTCCACCGCTGGATCCGCGAGAATCACCTTGGCGAGCTCCTGCTGTTTTGCCGCCATTGCCGGAAATGAAATGTTCTCCGGGGCTTGGGAAATCCCCTGAATGACCCCCGTATCCTGCACCGGGAAAAATCCCTTGGGGATCACAATATAGAGAAACACGGTGAGGAGCAGCGTGCTGAGAGCGACGAACAGCGTGATGGTTTGATAGCGCAGCACGAACTTCAAAGTCCGGCCGTAGAAGGCGATCATGCTGTCGAAGACGCGCTCCGACCACCGGTAAACGCGTCCCTGCCGCTCTTTGGGCTGATGGCGGAGAATGCGCGCTGACATCATGGGAGTGAGAGTCAGCGATACCACGGCGGAGATGACGATGGTGACCGCGAGAGTTACAGCAAACTCGCGGAACAGACGGCCCACCACATCGCCCATGAACAGCAGTGGTATGAGCACGGCAATCAGGGAAACGGTCAGCGACACGATGGTGAAGCCGATCTGTTCGGCGCCCTTCAGCGCGGCCTCCATCGGGGCTTCGCCTTCCTCGATGTAGCGCGAGATGTTCTCGATCATGACGATGGCGTCGTCCACGACAAAACCGGTGGAGATGGTGAGCGCCATCAGCGAGAGGTTGTCCAGACTGTAGCCCAACGCATACATGGCGGCGAAGGTTCCCACGAGGGACAGGGGCACGGCCACGCTCGGGATGATGGTGGCGTAAAGACTGCGCAGGAAGAGAAAAATCACCATCACGACGAGCCCGACGGTGAGCAATAATTCGAACTCGACGTCAGAGACGGAGGCTTGAATCGCAGTGGTGAGATCGGTGAGGGTGGTGACTTGAATCGAGGCGGGAAGGTTGGCTTCGAGCTGAGGCAACAGCTTCTTGATACTCTTGACCACGCTGATGGTATTGGCGCCGGGCTGACGCTGGATATTGAGGATGACAGCGGGGGTTTGATTCATCCACGCGGCCAGCTTGTTGTTCTCGACACCATCGATAATTTCGGCCACGTCGGTGAGCATGACGGGCGCGCCATTGCGGTAGGCGACCACAACATTGCGATAATCCGCGCTGCTGATCAGCTGGTCGTTGGAATCGATCTGGTAGTCCTGGCGAGGTCCGTCGAAGTTACCTTTCGCGGCGTTCACGCTGGCCTGAGTGAGAGCTGTGCGCACGTTCTCAAGATCGATCCCGTACGAGGAGAGCGCAGCAGGATTGACGCGAATGCGCACCGCCGGCTTTTGCCCACCGCTGATGCTGACCAGTCCGACTCCATTCAGTTGCGAGAGCTTCGGAGCCAGACGCGTGTCCACCAGATCTTCAACCTGCGACAAAGGAACGGAATCCGAAGTAATGGCGAGCGTGAGCACCGGCGCATCCGCGGGATTTGTCTTGCTATAGACCGGCGGCGACGGCAGGTTGGAAGGAAGATAGCTCTGGGACGCATTGATCGCGGACTGCACTTCTTCTTCGGCGACATCGATGTTCAGGCTCAGATTGAACTGCAGAACGATGACGGACGTGCCGCCCGAACTTGTGGAGGTCATCTGGCTGAGCCCTTGAAGCTCGCCGAATTGCCGCTCCAGCGGCGCGGTTACAGTAGTGGCCATAACGAGCGGGCTGGCACCCGGATAAAAGGTGAGCACCTGGATCGTCGGGTAATCGACTTCGGGCAATGCCGACACCGGCAATTGGGTGTAGGCGACGATACCGACGAGCATGATTGCCGCCATCAGCAGCGCGGTCGCGACGGGCCGCATGATGAAGGGACGGGACGGGCTCACGGAGCTTGACTCTCAGTGGAAGCAGCGGGAAGAGGCTGCTTGGAAACTACGATCTTGGAATTATTCTGCAGCTTGTCAAAACTGCTGTCCGCGACAACCTCTCCGGGGTTGATCCCCTGGACCGCGGTGTTGCCACCATTGGTTACGCCTGTCTTTATGTTACGAATCTGGGCGGTGTCATTCTGAATGACGTAAACGAACGAAGTCTGACCATTATGTTGAATGGCAGAGGTCGGGATGAGGGTCACTCCTTGCTGAGTATTTACCAGCAGCCTGGCGTTTACGAACTGGTTGGGGAACAGCGATTCGTCTTTGTTATCGAAGAGCGCCCGCATTTTTACGGTGCCAGTGGTGGTGTCGATTTGATTGTCGAAGGTCAGGAGTTTGCCGGTGGCGATTTTGGTTTGCTGCGCCCGATCGAAAGCATCTACCGTCAGCCGCTGGCCGTGCCGCGTCTGTGCCTGCACCTGAGCCAGGCTGTCTTCGGCGGCGGTGAAGATCACGGTGATCGGCTGTAATTGCGTAATCACAGCCAGGATGGTGCTGCCTGTGGACTGCACCACGTTTCCAGGATCGACCAGACGAAGCCCCACCCGTCCCGAGATCGGTGCCGTGATATGGCAGAAGGCGACTTGTACTTCGTCATACTGGACGGTGCCTTGATCATTTTTTACCGTGCCCTGATCTTGCAACACGATCTTTTCCTGGTCATCGAGTGTCTGCTTTGGAATGCTGTTCTTGGCCCACGCTTCCCGGTAACGCTCGAGGTCCATCGTGGCCTGTGCCAACACGTTCGTGTCGCGCTCGAGAGCGCCTTGCGCCTGCAGGAGTTGCGCTTGATACGGCCGGGGATCGATGTTGATCAACGGGTCCCCTTTGCGGACCAGTTGACCCTCGCGATAATGCACCTCAGTCACCATCCCGGTTACCTGGCTGGTAATCGAGGCGGTATAAACCGGGGTGACGGTGCCGATCGCTTCCAGATACACACCGATATCCCCCTTCTGCGCGGTGGCGATGGTCACTGTAACCGGGCCGGTCGCGCCGCGTCGGGACGAGGGTGCTGCTGCAGAGCTTTTGCTATCGTCGTGATTGCGGAATACCAGCAGGAGAATCACGCCTAGAAGAAGCAGCGCCAGGCCCCACCAGAGAAACCGCCGCCACGTCGGCCTTTCGGAATTTCTTGCGGGCGGCAGTTGATGCTGCGGGTCGATGGTTGTAGCCGAGGGTTTGGTTTCCATTTTCTTGCATCAGTGGACCGGGACTATAATTCGAACCGCGAACGACGCCCAGGCAATACTTCTCCGGCGCCATGTCGAAACCTGCGTGACCATCTGTCACGGGCGTGAACTTTAGAAATTGCGCGGTAATCATACACCAGTTTCTGTGCCCGAGCCTTGCCGAATAGAATCCCGGCTCGGTCGAGCAGAGCCTGCAAAGCATCCACGGTTCGGCGCCTTTTACTGGAGAACTGTTGCCGTGTTCCGGTAGCCGATGCTCATCGACGTCTTTGATTAGACACTTCCCGGTGTTAACCAAGCGTAAAGACTCGGTAACGGACGGTAAATATTCGTAACCTGGGCGCGCTGCGGATGGCGAGGGAGAGAGGTTGATATTTCAATGGGCGTCGAGGGAAAAGGCCTGCAGCACATTGCCCGCCATCGCATTGGTGTAGCCTGGGTTTAGGCAAACCAAAGCGCTGACGATGGTCGACCCGGCGCCGTATCGAAGACGTGGTCATTGCGCGTAGCGCTTGCGGCGCAGGCGCTCGCATGTCGTTATCCGGCCGATGGCAACTGGCGCATTTCTTGGTGAAAGAGCGCCGCGCCGTCCTGTACCGGAGGAGGCTGTTGTCGTGTACAGCCCGGCAGAAAGATGCCGCCCTCCAGACACCGGAGAAGCATCCCCAATCTTACCCAAGGTATTGAGCATACGGGCCGCGGGAGTAAGAAGGATCGGCCCGGCAAATTCCTGGCGCATCGATTTGCGGGAAGTTAGGTTC
>Ga0187875_10000270_pt1 | contig 46859 bp, 30 predicted proteins | sample June2016WEW_17_1_2_FD_132978 | JGI IMG/M metagenome (GOLD analysis project Ga0187875, IMG submission 132978) | Peatland microbial communities from SPRUCE experiment site at the Marcell Experimental Forest, Minnesota, USA - June2016WEW_17_10 | ecosystem: Environmental > Terrestrial > Soil >...
GCGCAAGCTAACGATGGCCGGGTGGTTCTCTCCGGCGACACTCGCCAACACGGTGCGGTGGAAGCCTCCGATGCGCTGCGGGCCATCGAGAAGTATTCGACGCTACAGGCTATCGAACTGACCACGATTCGGCGTCAAGACCCAGCTCGGGGGAAGACTGAGGGCGAACGCTCGCAGATTGCCCAATACAGGCGAGCCGTGCAAGTGGCATCGGAAGGCAACCTCGACGCCTCGTTTCGTCGTCTGGATCAACAAGGGGCGGTCGTGGTTTGTTCGCCCCAAGAACAAGCCGAGCGCCTTGCCCAGCAGTATCTGGCCCTGGCCGGGCAGCGCCAGTCGGTCGTGGTGGTTTCGCAAACTTGGTCGGAGATTCATCGGGTCAATGAGAAGGTGCGCGGTGCCTTGAGATCCCGTGGACTTCTCGGGTCTGAGGATAGGGTGGTGGTGGCCTTGGAAGCAGTCGATCTGACCGACGCCCAGAAGCGAGACCGACGATTCTACAAAGACGATGCAGTCTTGGTGCTGAACCGGAACGCCGGCGGATATCAGAAGGGCCAGACCTGTCGGCTGTTGGCCATTAGCGACAGAGGGTGGATTCTGGAAGGTTCGGACAAGGTTCGCACGGTGGCGTTCCGGTTTGCGGATCGGCTCACGGTGTGCCAGCCCGCGGAACTTGCATTGGCAGCCGGTGATCGTTTGCAATTGAAGGCCAACGCTCGCACGCGGTCCGGCCAGCACCTCGCCAACGGCGAACTGGTCACTGTGAAGTACGTCGGCGCTGACGGACGAATCAGACTGACCGATGGGCGTGTCTTGGATAGAGACTATCGGCTATTTGTGCGCGGGTTCGCCATCACGTCCTATGCGTCGCAAGGCAAGACGGTCGATCAAGTCTTGTTCTCAGATTCCGCCATCCAAGCCGCGACCAACCAGCAGCAGTGGTATGTGACCATTTCCCGTGGGCGGAAAGGCATTACCATCTTCACCAGCGACAAGGCGCAACTGCGCGAGAATATCCTGCGGTCTGGTGACCGGACGTTGGCGATCGATCTGGCAAAGGACAGCTATTTGCGAAGGCTCGGTATGCCTCGCTGGTTAATGGCGCGCTGCCGCCACAACCTGTCGTATGCCGAGGGAGTCCGGCAAGCCAGGCTCGACGTTCATACCAAGCTACGCGAACGCGCTCTCAGACAAACTCAGGGAATCAAGGTCTGATGATCAAATACAGTCAGAACGAGAATCGCCGAAGTCAGCCTTGCTGGAACCGGGACTACCAGACGCAGGCCCTGCGGGTGGAATTGGCGGATGGGAGTTCGTACGTGTTTCCCTATACTCGTCTCGCGTTTGTACGATTCGAGCCCGGAAACGAGCACGACACGGTTCGGCTTCGCTCGGACACTCACGAAATCCAAATCGTCGGAGAGAACCTGCGACCGGTGGAATTGGCGCTGCAGAAGTTCGCCGTGGATTGGGTGAAAGACTCGGTCGAGCGCTACGACATCGAACCAAGCGACGACTCCGTTCGCATCACCAGCATCACCGTCAGCGAGCTAGAAGGGTGAACATGACCAGCGCAGACGCATGAATGGCACGGCGACAATTGGTAACAAGGGTACGGCGGCACCGCTACCACGTTTGTATCTGCGCCCGGACGAGGCTGCGCGCGCCATCGGTGTTTCTCGACGCACTCTGTCGGCGTGGCAGTCCGCCCGCGTTATCAGCTTTCGCCGTATTGGTCGCACAGTACTGTTTTCCGTTGCAGACATTCAAACGGCGATTGACCGCTTCCGAATCGCGGCCGTCGGCGAGTTGAGTCCTTGCCGCCAGCAAGTCGGTCCCAGCGCGGTCGCCGCTCCGGCCCCGACTATTAGCAGTGAGCTACCAACACGCAAACGCCAGATGCAGCGCATAGCACTGGTACCGGCCGTGAAGTAGCCAAGCTGCCCAACGTATAGCTTGATGACACCGGCGCTTGCGGCACGTCCACCAGACTCGCCACACTGCCGGCATAGCCTTGCAGCAGGCCGCCAGAGAGATGATCCCCACCAGGTGAGGCCCCTTTTCACCAAACTATGGACCATAGAGCAACGGTCATATGAACCGGTGCTCTGTTGACTCGCGAAGCGTTGTTAGACGAAACGGCATTTCTTATGGTTGGCATTGGTTGGCATTTTCACTGCCAAAACGTGCGAATTGATGCAAGTAAGCGCAAACATGCAAACGGTCATTCATCCCTTTATTTATATGGGTTGTGGGCGTTTCTGAAGAAAATCACAGAAAGCTCAAAACAGGGCTGTTTTGGTTCCGAAGACCGATGCTCTATCCAGTTGAGCTACGGGCGCACAAGTACTTACGCAAACTCACTTGACTTAGTGCGTAAGTATGCGTAACTTTGCAGCCAAGAACGAGAGGGTGCCTAAATGAAGTCACGCACAAACAAACGCAAGCGGTCATCATGGCCACATATTCATATCCGAAAGATGCCGAGCGGTCAAACCGTTTGGGTCATCGACACTCGGGTTGCTGGCGATCGCGTCTTTCGACGCTTCCCAACCGCACAGAAGGCCGAGGACTTTGCCACGGGCTTACGGGGACAACGACAGAGGGAGGGCGAAGCGGCTTTCAGTGTTCCCACCGCGCTCCGCGTCCAAGCAGTCGAGAGCGCGAAGATGCTTGAACCCTACGGTGCGACGATCCGCGAGGCGTGCCAGTGGTACACCGAGCATGTCTTGAAGTACCGCAACGCCCCGACCGTAGCCGAGATCGTCGAGAAGTTGATTGCCGATGCTGTAGCCGCTGCTCGTCGAGAGAAAACGACAACCGACTTACGCTATCGACTCGGGGCGTTCGCCAAGAGCTTTGGGACCCGTAAGCTGTCAGACATTACCTTGAACGAATTACAGGCATGGTCCAACGACTCGACGCTATCTGCCCGGTCCCGACGACACATGCTCACAAAATTGTCCCAACTCTTTCGCTACGCCGAGAAACGAGGCTGGTGCGAAAGGAACATCGCAACCTACGTCGCCCGACCCGACGTACCAGACGGTGAGCCGGGATTTCTCAGTGTCGAGCAATGCGCTCGGCTCTTGGAGACGGCGCCCGAGTACGATTTGCTATCCTATGTTGTGCTTTCTTTGTTCGCAGGCATCCGTGTTGCCGAGTTGCGGCGACTGGCATGGGACAAGGTGAAACTGAGTGAGGGCGTTCTTATCATCGACGGCTCGGTCGCGAAGACGAAATCTCGTCGCATTGTGGAGTTGAACGAGACGGCGCAGGCGTGGCTGGCAATTTGCGGAAAGCGTACCGGCCCTGTTGTTGACCCCGTGAACTTCCGCAAGCGACATGATGCGCTGCTTCGAGCCGCTGGCTTCGGCACGCCCGGCACCGAAACGAAAAAGCAAGAAGCAGCAGGTGTGAAGTTGGAGCCGTGGCCTGACAACGCTTTGCGGCATACTGCGGCAACCTATATGTACGCTCTTACACAAGATGCCGTGCGTGTGGCCGCGATGCTTGGGCATTCGCCTGACGTGTTGCATCGCCATTATCGCGGGCTGGCTTCGAAAGGGGACGCCGAACGGTTCTTTGCGTTGCGCCCCTGCGCCGCCGGTAAAATCCTGCCGATGAAGGCAGCAGCCAATGCATAGGCGAAGGCGAGGCGAAGAACACGGTGACACCTGTCAACTGAGAATTACGCGGGAAGGCGGCGCGAGTTACTCGATTTGGAAACCCTCTATTGCATTTCATGCCGTGAAATGATTTATTTCACGACATGGACAACATCAAACCACGGTGGTTTCAACGAAATCTGCAGTCGGCGCTCCGCGTGCTCCCGGTCAGTGTGTTGACGGGTGCGCGCCAGACAGGCAAGACCACGCTGACTCAGATGATTGATCCAGCGCGGGCGTATTTCACCCTCGACGATGTGGGCGTGCTCGATCAGTCTGAGCGCAACCCGGACGCATTGCTCTCCACGCGCCCTGTAATTCTGGACGAAGTTCAACGGGCACCGCAACTCTTGCTGGCAGTCAAACGCGCTGTGGACGCGCGTCGCCATGCTGGCGATTTTATTCTGACCGGCTCCGCCAACCTCCTCCTGATGAAACACGTGGCGGACACCTTGGCCGGTCGCGCGATCTATTTGGAACTGCCGCCGTTCTGTCCCGCCGAGTGGCGGGAGCGGAAGGACGGCTTGACGCCGATGGATCGCTTGTTTGCTGCGGACTTCGATTGGCGAGATTGGCCGGATGAGCCGGGCGACTGGTCAACTTGGCTGCTCCGCGGCGGATTCCCGCCCGCACTGCAAATTGACTCTGACTCCGACCGCGGCCTGTGGTTTGCCGCGTACATTCAGACCTATCTGGAACGCGATTTACGCGACCTGAGCGCAGTCTCCAGCCTGCCGGACTTTCAGCGCATTATGGCCTTGGCCGCGCAACGAACAGGCAAGCTGCTCAATCAAGCCGATCTCGCTCGCGACGCCGCGCTCAGTCATCCAACGGCTCATCGCTACCTGAACCTGCTCGAAACCGGCTGTTTGATCACTCGCGTCAGGCCGCTCGCGACGAATTTGTCGGGAGCGCTCGTCAAGGCTCCCAAGTTACTCTGGGCTGATTGCGGACTCGCCGCCTCGCTCGCAGGAATCAAATCCTCAGCGGATCTCAGCCAGCGCATGGATGCCGGCTTCTGGCTGGAGCAAACCCTGTTTCAAACGTTGCAGACATGGCGGGCGTTGGAACCGCAGCGTCGCAAGCTGCATTTCTGGCGTGACCGTGCGGGGCACGAAGTGGATTTTATTTTGGAACAGGACGGGAAGCTGGTCGCGTTGGAGATTAAAGCGGGCAGTCAGGTAACCACCACTGACAGTGGCGGGATTCGAGCGTTTCGGGATTCCATGAAGCGGAAGGCATCGCTGGTGCGCGGCGTGGTATTGCACGCCGGTAAAGCCCGTCCGCTGGATGGCGACGATCTCGCGCTGCCGTGGGGATGGATGGTTCCCAAGTCGCGGTAGCTTGCGGAACGCGGAGAGTGCTGATTCGTTAGCCGTGCGAATTCGAGCGTGACTCGTAAGCGCCATTTCTCATGGCGGAGCGAGCGCAGTCACATGTGGAGGCGCAGGGGACAGGGCGTACGACATTGACGGCGCGAGCGAGCCATATAATCGGGCGCAAGGCACGCCACCAAGAGTAGTGATAGCGAATAGCGCAACCATTTCGGTTTGTCACGGCCAGCGATTTCAGCAATGGTACACGCAATGCGGCATAGGAAGGCGGTCGGTGCCAGTGAACGGAGCGGCGGTCGGAACGAGCGCATAGTCGTTCCCGCCGAGCGCGACGGAAAAGGCACGGACCGCTGATGTGCCGGCACCGTCGCGGCGCGTGCGAGAGGTGGCGGAACAGATTTGTGGAGCCGTCCACGAGCACGGGCCAGCGCGGTGACCGGGTCGGTCAACAGGTGATGTGCATGCCAATCGGAGCCGGCCCACGCAATACCGACTCGATCAAGCCAAGCGGTGCGGAATTCCGCCTCCGAGCTTTTTTCCGAGATTGCCTTTGGACTGCGAGTTCAGGTGAAAACGTCGGGTGATGTCCGTGGTTTTGATGAACCGTTAAGGTCGGTAGTGTTGGGATTGGGCTGGTCGAACGACGGGCTGCGACATTCTTCATCCCGTCACTACTTGATTACTGGCAGTTAGACTAGTAGCGCAACTCTTCGTTGATTGAAAGTCGCAGAGTGTCTTGGGGTTGCCTATGCCGATGTGCTGATGACAAAGATGGCCAGATCGGCGTCGAGGTTGGGATCTTGGAAGACCTCAGTACCGTCTTCGGTGTTGAGCGCGATGCGGCGGTGTATGCGGATGGATTTCTCGCGGCAGAATTCCTCGAAATCCGCGATGGACAAGAACCGCACATCCGGGGTGTCGTACCACTGCTCGCGAATCCAGCCGTAGCCCCGTGGTGCCCGGCCGTCCTTCGCGAGGATGTCGCGCAGCGGGCGAAAGGCGAGGTTTGGGAAACTGACGATTCCGATGCGGCCGACGCGCAGAATTTCGTTGATGACGCCGGGCACATCCCGCACCGCTTGAAGCGTTTGGGAAAGCACAACGCAGTCAAACTGCTGGCTGCCAAACCCACGCAGTCCCTTGTTTAGGTCGGCTTGAATCACATCCAGGCCGCGGTGCACGCACGCCATGACCGCCTGCTCGTCGAGTTCAACGCCAATCAAGCGATGATGGTTGCGCTGCTTGAGACGCGCCAGCAGGCCGCCTCGCCCGCAACCCAAATCGAGCACGCTCGCATCTGCCGGGATCAACTCCACGATGCGCTCATAGTCGATGCGTCGCTGATGAAAGATACTCGTCGGACTAAAACCTTCTTCCGTCGTGCGACCAATCGCGGAACCGTCCGGCCGCGACGCGACGTCTTCGTCCAGAAAGGCGCAGATCAGCTCCCCATAACTGGCGATCTCGTTGGGCAACAGGAAGGCGTCATGGCCGCAGTCGCTCTGCACGTTGCAGTAGCTGACGGGCACGTTGTTTGCAACCAGAGCGTTGACGATGTCCCGCGATTGATCCGGAGGAAACAACCAATCGCTGGAAAAACTGATCACCAGCCAGCGACTCCGTGTGCCGCAGAAAGCCGTGGCCAGTTCCGACGGTGTACCGCCGAGGTCGAACAAATCCATCGCCGTCGACAGCGCGATGTAACTGTTGGCGTCAAATCGTTCCACAAATTTGCGCCCTTGGTGGCCGAGATACGAGCCAACCGAGAAGGTCTTTTCGAATTCGATGGCTTCTTCCCGCGGCTGCAGGCGATTCGCATCGAATTTCCGGGTCATCGCTTCACGCGACAGGTAGGTGATATGGGCGATCATTCGGGCGATGGCCAGGCCCACTTCCGGCCCGCGTTCCGCGCCATAATACCGTCCGTCCTGATAATCTGGGTCGCGGCGGATGGCATTGCGCCCCACCACGTCGAACGCCAGCGCTTGGCTCGTCAATCGTGGGGACGTGGCGAGTGCAATCACGCGGTGGACGCGTTCCGGCCAGCGCGTCGCCCACGCGAGTGCCTGATGCCCGCCGATGGAGCCACCAACCACGGCGCGCAGTCGTTCGACCCCGAGGTGATCGAGCAGCCGTCGCTCGGTCTCCACCATGTCTCCGATGGTAATCGTCGGGAAATCGTGGCCGTACGGTTTACCCGTCGCGGGATTCGTGCTGCCCGGGCCCGTCGTACCCCGACAGCCGCCGAGCAGGTTCGGACAAATGACATACAGATGATCGGTGTCAATCGGCTTCCCCGGACCGACCACGACATCCCACCAACCGGGGTCGTCATCCGTGGTGTGTTGGGCCACGTGCGAGTCGCCGCTAATCGCATGGCAGACGAGCACCGCATTGTCCCTAGCCGCGTTGAGTTGGCCATAGGTTTCGTAGGCCACGGTCACGACGGGCAACTCGCCCCCCAACTCTAGTTTCAGTGCGCGGTCGAACGTCGCCGTCTGCGCGTACCGCAACGGTTTCGCGTGTCGCTCACTGTCGCTGCTGTCGAGGAGATCGTCACCCATCGGAAGCACGGATCACTTCTGTGACGCTTTCAGCGCCTGATCAAGGTCGGCGATGATATCTTCCACGTCCTCCAGGCCGATGGAGAGGCGGACATAGTCCGGCGTGGCGCCGGTTTCCTCCAGCTCGGCGGGGGACAACTGTGAGTGCGTCGTGGAGGCTGGATGAATCACCAGGCTCTTGGCGTCGCCGATATTGGCCAGATGCGAGAACAATTTCACCGAGTTGATGAATTTCTTGCCGGATTCCAGGCCGCCCTTGATGCCGAAGCCGACCAGGCCGCCGAAGCCGCGTTTGAGATACTTCGAGGCCGTCTGGTAATTCGGATCGTCCGGCAGACCGGGATAGGTGACCCATTGGACGAGCGGATGCCCCTTGAGCCACCGGGCAACTTCAAGTGCGTTGGTGGAATGTTGCTTCTGGCGCAACGGCAGTGTTTCCAAACCGAGCAGAAACTCATGGGCGTTGAACGGGCTCAGCGCCGCGCCGACGTCCCGCAACAGCGTGACGCGCACCTTGAGAATGAAGGCGACGTTGCCCATGCCGGGCACGTTGCTCAGGGCGTCCCAATACACCAGACCATGGTAGCTGGGGTCGGGCGTGGTGAATTCGGGGAACTTGCCGTTGTTCCACTTGAACTTGCCGGAATCCACGATGACGCCCCCAATGGAAGTGCCGTGGCCGCCGATGTATTTCGTGGCCGAAGTGGCAATGATGTCCGCGCCGAAATCAAACGGACGGACCAGGCCGACGCCGACAGTGTTATCAATCACCAGCGGGATGCCGTTGTCGTGAGCAATCTGGGCCAGCGCTTCGAAATCCGGGACGTTTAGTTTCGGATTGCCGACGGTCTCGGCGTAGAGGGCTTTGGTCTTCGGCGTGATGGCTTTTTGGAACGCCGAGGGGTCGCGCGAATTCACGAACTTCACCGTGCGGCCGAGCTTGGGAAGCGTGTAATGAAACAGCGCGTACGTGCCGCCGTATAGGTTGTCTCCGGACACGATCTCATCGCCCAACTGCGTGATGGCCAGCAGCGCGTAGGTGATGGCGGCCGCGCCCGACGCCACGGCCAGCGCGCCGGTGCCGCCTTCAATCGCCGCGACCCGCCGTTCGAAGACGTCAGTGGTCGGGTTCATAATGCGGGTGTAGATGTTCCCGAATTCCTTTAGCGCGAATAGATTCGCGGCGTGCTCGGTATTCTTGAATACGTAGGACGTCGTCTGGTAGATCGGCACGGCGCGCGCACCGGTGGTTGGATCGGGCACCTGGCCGGCGTGCAGCGCCAAGGTGGCAAGTTTTTGTGGGGGGATGTTGTCTGACATGTTCGTTGTCTCCTTTTCCTGTTACGCCCAATCCTGGAACAGCACGGTGGATAGGTACCGCTCGCCCGCATCGGGCAGCACGGTCACAATGGTTTTGCCCGCGAACTCCGGCAGCTTCGCGAGCCGCACCGCCGCAGCCGCAGCCGCGCCGGACGAAATCCCACCCAAGATGCCTTCTTCACGGATCAGACGCCGGGCAAACGTGACCGCCTCAGCGCTGTCCACCTGTTCGACACGATCCACGATGGACAGATCCAGCGTATCGGGGATAAATCCCGCACCGATGCCCTGGATCTTGTGTGGACCGGGTTTCAGTTCCTGCCCCGCGAGTTTTTGCGTAATGACGGGGCTCTCCTTCGGTTCGACGGCAACCGAGAGGATTTTTCTTTTCCTGTCGCCTTTGATGTAGCGGGAGACGCCGGTAATTGTTCCACCGGTGCCGACACCGGACACGAAGACATCGATGCTCCCACCCGACTGTTCCCAGATTTCAGGCCCGGTGGTCTTCTCGTGGATGGCAGGATTCGCCGGATTCTTGAACTGCTGGGGAATGAAATACTTCTGTGGGTCCGAAGCCGCAATTTCCTCGGCTTTCGCCACCGCGCCCTTCATTCCTTTCGATCCCTCGGTCAACACCAGATCCGCGCCGAAGGCGGCCAGCACGCGACGCCGCTCCAAGCTCATTGTCTCGGGCATCGTGAGCACGATCTTGTACCCACGCGCCGCGGCGACAAAGGCCAGCGCGATGCCGGTATTGCCGCTGGTCGGTTCCACGATGGTACCGCCGGGTTTGAGCCGTCCGCGTTTTTCGGCGTCCCAAATCAACGCCGAGCCGATGCGGCACTTGACCGAGTAGGACGGATTGCGGCCTTCAATCTTGGCCAGCACGGTGGCGTTCGCGCCATCGGTGACGCGATTCAATTTCACCAGCGGGGTGTTCCCGATGGAGAACGAGTTGTCTTCGAAGTAATGTTGTTTGCTCATGTTCCCTCCGTTGCCGCCACGGGGGAGGACCGCCTCCCACCGCAGCAGCAGATTGGTTTTATCGTGCTAGAATTCCCATTTCGTGGTAATGCCCCAGACGCCGTTGGCCTCGTGATTCAGCAAGTTGCCGAAGTGACCGTAGCCGGCGGCAAGCGTCAGGTGGTTGTTCGCCACGTAGGCGGCGTCAATCGTCCACCAATCGCCCTCAGCTTTCACCAGATTACCAATCGGTTTGTAATCGTTCGGTTGCTGGCGGTATTCAGCGGCGAGCGCGATGTTGCTGGTCAGGAACGTCACCACGTTGCCCTCGAAGAGGAAGTTGTAACTGGAGGTGAATCCGGCCAGGCCGTTCCAGACGCCTTCAGTCGCGCGACCGCCGAGTTCGACCAGGACCGGTCGCGGAGTTTGTGTGAACATCTTGGAGGCGTAGAGCGTGAAGTCCGTGCCGGACTCGTGCTTGAGGCCGGCTGCGCTCAGGGCGCCGCCGAGTTCGTTGTCGATTTCGTGGATGCCATCGTTGTACTTGTAGTGTGCTCCGAAGGTCAGCGCGGGAATCCATTTCTGGTTGAACTCGCCCTCCGTCAATAACTCCAGCCGCGCATTGAAGTTGTGCAACTGCACATCGCTCCGGCTGATGCTCACCTTGGTGGCCTCGTCGATCGCCAACGGCAGATCGCCCAGGTTCAGGTCATCCCAGCCGTAACCGAGTTCGAGGCGTTTCCACGGCGATTCGGTCACTGTGAGGGCCTCCAAGTTGTCTCCATGCCCGATGTTGACATACGAGAATCCGACGCTCGGGCGTCCCAACCATTCGCCGTTGCGCGGTGGGTTGACGATATAGGCGGACAAGGTCGAGAAAATTCCGCCATTGCCTTCGATTTGATGCAAGGGCAACGGAGCGCCCTTTTCCGGCGGCGGGGCCTTCTCCACAGGTTTGGCGGCTACCGGCACCGAGTTGGTGTCAGCATCATCGGCGCGTGTGACGCGCAGGTTCACGAACAATTGGCTGGCGGCCAGCAGGGCGGCCAGTACGACGCGACTGAATTTCATAACAGTGGCAATTCTCCTCTGTCAGAACTTCCAGTCGCCTGGCCAGTTCCGCCAACATCTGTTTGGTAATTCGCCTCCAGTGAATCTGGCCGGCGTCAAATCCCTTCCATGGACCGCAGGCTGCCTTCGCTTTCGAGACGTAAGGCTTCGTTGAGGCGCAGCTTTTCCGTCCGCTCGATTTGCACCACTCGGGCGTCGTGAACCACGATTTGTACAACGCCGAAGTGCAACGACCGGACCTGCCGCTGCACGATGGAGAGCCACACGCGCTCTTCCTCGGTCAGGCGAGGATCTTCTTTCATTTTCTCGCGAGGCAACGCATGTGTCTTCGCCTGCCTCTCTCCTACACCAAACAAACGGGGTAAAAGTCTACTACAATAGTAGACAAATAAACTCTACCATACTGATAGATTTATGCAAGAACTTTTTTATGGGTGGCGCGCCGAGCCATTGCATCGAGAAATCCGTCTGGCGCCACAATCGGCCCAAGGTGCTGCATTGGGCGCATCCGGTTCGTGGGGTTATGCCAAATGGTTGGAGCGAGGACGATTCATCTGGCCCATGGGCAAACATGCTCAGGTACGTCCGCGCTACGCCGCCTTCCGCGAAGATGACGGAGATCAAGCGGCTCACGCCCTCGGAGTGGGCCAGTGCGAGAGCAAGGGGGCAGGGGGCGGTCTAGCAGCTTAGTTCCCAACCCCTCCCTTCGCATCCATCCGCGCCCTCGTTCACTCCTCCGCGATCATCTCCCTAGACGCGCTCGTGGGGGGAGCCGATGTCTGAATAAAAGGCCGAGGGTTTTTGCCGGCGGTGGCGTAATACCATGTGAAAGGAGAAGTACAATGAAAGCACTTCTAATCACAGTAGCAGCGGGAATCGCAGCGAGCCTCCTAGCCACCGCAGCGCAAGCCGCAGACATTCATGCCATCAAATACAATACCAAGGCGGCGTTGATCGGCCAGCGCGCCGAAGTTGCTCCGTCCGTGACGGTTGCAACCGTCACGCACGAGTTCTCGGCCAAGTACGCGCTGTTGGGTGGCCATCCGGTCGTCACGACCACCGCGCGTCCGGTCGAGCTTGTCTCGTTGAGCAGCAAGTCGATTACCCGTGGCGTACGCGCTTCGTGTATCGAACTCGCACCGCTAAAGTAGGTTTGACCCGAAGGTCAATGCGGATTCGAGGTCCCGCAAACTTCCTTGTGGGGCCTCGTGTAGCAGTGATGACCACGGAATTGATGCAGACCAAAACGCATCCACACCCGCGCCGATTATTGCTGTGGAACCTGAACGATGGAAAACGAAATTAACCAAAGGAGTTACGAATGAAGAAACTAATTACCGTTGTAACAATGGCCTTGCTGACCGTTTCCTCCGCCAAAGTTGTGCGCGCCCAAGACGCGGCAAGCCAAAGCACCAAGCCGTGGAACACTCTAACGCATGTCCAGACCACGAACGATTTCGTTGCGCTTCCCGATAATGCGACCATCGCGATGTCTTGTCCCAAGTGCAAGTCTGTGACCATGATCACGAAGGAGCAGATCGCTACCAAACCCGGTCATGGGACTATCGAGGTGGCGCTACAGGTCGATCAATGTCCCGGGTGTGGCGGCAAAATCACCACGGAATTGAAACAGACCAAGATGGTTCACACCTGCAGCATGTGCGGCGCGGGCGCGTTTTGCTGTGCGACCACACCGGGCAAGCCGACGTCAGGGATGCAAGGGATGCCAGGCATGGAAAAGTAAGAGCCGCCGGCCAAGGACGAATCCTTGCGAACTATCGGCAACTGTTCCTCGGGCGACCAAGGCGTGGATCCGCATCACTGTGGCGTCTGCGCCTTGGTTGTTGCAATCTATATAGTCTGTCTGGACGCTCCATTGTTTCCAAACACGACCCTGCGCCATTCGTCATGCCCAATCTTGGAAGAGCACGGTGGAGAGATAACGTTCGCCGGCATCGGGCAAAATTGTGACGATGGTCTTTCCCTCGAACTCGGGCAGCCTTGCCAACCGAATTGCTGTGGCCGCCGCTGCACCACTGGAAATACCGGACAGAATCCCTTCCTCCCGCGCCAAGCGACGGGCGAAGTGAACAGCTTCGGCACTGTCAACCTGTTCCACGCGATCCACAATCGAGAGATCCAGCGTGTCCGGAATGAAACCGGCGCCGATTCCCTGAATCTTGTGCGGGGAGGGTTTCAGTTCCTGTCCCGCCAGCTTCTGCGTGATCACCGGGCTTTCCTTTGGTTCCACCGCGACGGAAACGATCTTCCGCCCCCTGGTGTGTTTGATGTGCCGCGATACCCCCGAGATCGTCCCTCCGGTGCCGACGCCGGAAACCAACACGTCAATTGCCCCGCCGGTCTGCTCCCAGATTTCAGGTCCTGTCGTCTGCTCGTGAACGCGGGGATTGGCCGGGTTCTTAAACTGCTGCGGCATGTAGTAACGATTGGGATCGGAATCAGCAATGCTTTGGGCTTTGGCAATGGCGCCTGACATGCCTTTGGAGCCTTCGGTCAGAACCAACTCGGCGCCGAATGCCGCGAGGACCCGCCGGCGTTCCACGCTCATCGTCTCGGGCATGGTGAGGACAACTTTGTAACCACGCGCAGCGCCAACGAAAGCGAGCGCGATACCCGTGTTGCCACTGGTGGGTTCGACAATCGTGACGCCCGGCTTGAGGACCCCGCGCTTCTCGGCGTCCCAGATCATCGCCGCGCCGATGCGACACTTGACCGAGTAGGACGGGTTGCGGCCCTCGATTTTGGCCAGTACCGTCGCTTTTGCGCCATCGGTGATACGGTTTAGTTTCACCAATGGAGTGCCGCCAATCGACAGTGAGTTGTCACTAAAAAACCTGTTCATACTGCTTCCTCCGTTGACGGGTTGATTCCGTTTATTCCATCTTCTGCTCGCCATGAGTTCGCGCGGACCGAACGATGCCCCACCCAGGGGACACGTTTACGTGACACCACCCGGTCCTGCGCATCAAATGTTTGAGGCAATGCTCATCACCGTTCGGTACTCCGCCATGATGCAATGCAACGCGGCCACGTTCGCCTCCACTTGGAGATGCAACGGCGCGTGAGCCGGCGTCTCGAACGTCAACTGAAATGGGACCGGGCTGACCTCGGACGGGGCCGAGAGGATTCCTGAATAACCACCATCGATCAGCCCGCGCCGTGCGCGAAATCCATCGATTACCACCCGCGTGTTTCGATGCAGGAACTTTTCGGCAGCCCACAACGCTGGTTCAAGCAGGTCCTTGCTCAGATCGGGTCCGTTGACGAATCCGTAAAGTCCCTCGCTCGTGTCGTCACTATGCAGCGAGACGATGCCGTGGAATCCGTGCGTCCACAATTCCTGCTCCAGCAGATAGACCTCGGGCTCATCGGAAGCCCGCCAAAACTCGCGGTTCAGATCCTTACCCTGACGCGAATGCCGCGTGTTGTCTTCGAACCCGGTCGGATTGCAAATCGGGTACGCGTAAATGCGGTAGCCCGCGGCCCGTTCCGGGTTCTTCGCCAAATCGCGCAGGAAACGCACCAGCGCGAGCGTCCCGGCAGGCTCGTCGCCGTGAATTCCGGCAAATATCCCGAGGCGGATGGGGTCGCCCCCACTCGGAGGTCCGTCAAAGATGAACCGTGCCAGCGAGTAGGAATCGTTGCCGCAACGGAAGCTCCCCAGATTGTTGGTCAGACACTGGGGCGATGATTGCGCGAATTCCTGCAGCGGCGCGATAACAGCCGCGATTGATCGGCGCCGCGGGCGTTGGGGTTCCGTCACAAGTCGGGGGGTGTTTGGTGAAGGGGCAATCATGATGTTTCTGGTGAGTGTCGATGGCTTTCGATCTTGTTCAGTCCAACCTGTTGTTGTGACGGTCAGCCTTTCTTTGCCGGAGGGGGCTGATTCAGCCGGACCCGTTCCGTTTTCTCAACCTGGGTCACGCGTCCATCGTGGACGACGATCTGCACCAGGCCGTAACGCAATGACTGCACGTGCTGCTGTACCAACGCCAGCCAGTCCGCCTCTTTGCCCTTTTCCAATTTCGATTCCTCCGACATGCGCTCAATTCCCTATTGCAATAGTAGACTTTCTGGATCATACTCTACTCAGATGATAGACAAATGCAACAAGTTTTTTTGCCGAGGTTCCGATGACTGCAAAACCACATCGCCATCAATTGACACCATGAAGATCAACCTCTGTGGCTTGTTTGCGAATCGGTGGATTTGTGCGGTGGCCCTGTTGGCAATCGCTGCGGTGCTGGCGGTGACGGCGCGGACGACAGTGGGACGGCGACTTTCCATGGCGGATCCAGGTCAGAACAATACGATCGTCAATCGAGTTACACCGACGAAATCGCCGTCCGTGGAAACCACGGAGGACCGGATGGAGAGGACGACGCCCAACACCTTGCTTGCGGAGTCTGCAAATGCGGAAACGGGCGCTCAAGAGATCGTGCTGTCTTCCGGAGACCCCGAAACGACAGCGTCCGCACCGACAACACCGGGACAAACGGCATCTGCTTCTGGCGCTTCGGGGATTTCGGGGGCGGGGCCGATGAAACCTCCAGCGGATGCTCCGGTTCCGCGAATACCCGTCGTCCCAGACGCCCGGTTTCAACTTCCGCTGGCCTTTCAACCTGTGAATTCCGAAGCCCTCACTCCGGCCATTCAGAACAAGCTCACGCAGTTGCAGGAGCAATTCGTCCAGGCAATCGGCGACACGCGAAACCCCGCCGACCCGGCTTTCCAGAACCGATGGATGACTGCGCAGATCGAGGCGGACATGCAGTATCGCGCCTTGTTCGGCTGGTCGGCATTCGAGGAAATGGAAATCCAGCGGGCCCAAAGCGCAGCCACGGCAGCGCAATAAGCGCCGTGGGGCGGGGGAGAGAGTTTCCATGGGGGGGGTGGCCGTCGGTCCGCGGTGGCGAAAAAATAATTCAAAAAAAGTTCTTGCATAACTCTACTGATTTAGTAGGATTCAATAGTCTACTAAACGAGTAGGCTTTGGCGTTGGGGTCAGAGCGCGAGCTCCGCCCCGCCCAAAAATAACATCGGAAGATCTTTCGAGCCGGCCAGGGTACCAACTCCGCCAGTCGAAAAAAGCACAGTAGCACTGTGCGGAGGAAGATAATGAAAGTGTTCGGATTTACCCTACTGGCGGGCCTGGCCGCTCTGGCCATTAGCAGCACGGCTTCCGCTCAAACCAACATCATCCGTATTACCGGTGCCCAGGCGGACCGGAATGCCCTAAATGCGGCCATCGGCCATATTCTCAATCCTGGATACGTGTACGGGTATGCGGGGTCATCCCTCAGCGGCGCCAGCCAGGTCGAATTCAGGGGCACAACTGTCGTGGGGAGTTATCCCGTGGATATTAAGACAGACCTCATCGGCTCCACCGGCGGCATTCAGGAACTGGTGGACAACCTCACGATCACCGCGTGGTTCAATGCCACCAATTTGACAGCGTCGGGTACCGCCAACCTGACCGGGCCCACTGAATCGGCCTTGGCGGATATCTCCATCTCCGATTCATTCCAGGGCTCGACTCTGTACACCTCGCCGCTGTTGTCGGACAAGGTTATTGGCGTGACTCCGTATGTCTGGGTCAAGAATGCAGGGTCGCCATCCACGATCAGCAATATTACGCCGTGGATAGCGCAGGCCATTCTCGGCGCCGGCCAAATCCCGCTGTCGCAGATCACGGGTCTCACCAACGACCAAAACACTGCAGTCTCCATTGTTGGCCGTGATGAAAACGCCGGTCAGCGTTTGGTCGCATTCGCTGAGAGTGGGTTTGGGATTTTCACTCCTCCATTCCAGTACGAGCCGATCATCTCGGGTACGCCTGGCCCCAGCGGCACCGTCACGGGCATCGAGCCCTGGCCGATAAACACCGTCAACGGCATCACCTATCCCGTCGGCCATTCCGGCTATTCGACTTCGAGTGCCCTTGCGGCTGCTCTGAACACGCCGGGAAGCTATGCGAATGCTGGCACGTGGATTCTCTCGTATCTGGCCATCAATGATGCCGCGTCCGTCACGAACCTGGGTGCGGGTTCGCTGAGCTACAACGGTTTCTACTACAGTCCCCAGGCCGTGCAGCAGGGGCAATACAGCTTCTGGGCCTATACGCATTGGTTCAATCGGACCAGCTTTGGTGGAACGCCCCAGACGGTCGCGAATCAGATTGCCACACAGATTCTGAACGTGGACCAAGCCAATCAGGGCGTCTTGCTCAACACCTTGAGCGTCGGGCGAACCGTCGAAGGCGGCGTGATCACATTCGGAAATCCGTATTGATCCTGGGGAAGGGCAAAACAGACGACCAAACCGATTCACGCAGGTGTCTGTGAGGAAACGAATTATGATTACGCAAATCACATCGGGCCGCCGGATGGTGGTCCTGCTGGCTGTGGCCGGCGCAGCATTCCTAACGTCGGTGATTCACTCTGGGGCGCAAACCATCACGCCACAGTTGGATGACCTGATTCTGGGCTTCCATGCCACGGGGGGCCAGGGGCAAGCGATAGACCTGGAAGTCGATCTCGGCAACATCTCGAACTTCTATGATGCGGCCGTGGGGAGCACGCTCCCCTTGCCGGCGCTGAGCCTGCAAGACCTCAGCGACGCGTATGGGGCAAGTTGGTCCACACGGACCAATTTGTTTTGGGGCGCTATCGCCACCACGGGCCGGGCCAACGGCACCTCCGATGGCCATGCGCCTGTCGGCACGCTGTGGGCGACCGATCCGGACGGCCAGCCGGCTTGGCAACAGGGCAGCATTTTCGCCCAGAAAACTGCCTCGGCGGCGTTGGAAGCGGTGTTCACCCCTGGCTCCGCCGGCTCGTTATACGGCGCCACGGCTACTTCCAACAGTTCGGTGGCGGCGGACATCACGGCTTCGTCACCGGGTAGCTGGTCGGCCGAGGATTTGAAGACACTCGGCACGAGCTTCAGTTACTTCAATCCGACCGTTGATAACGTGGTATCGAACGCGGTGAATGTGTCGGAATTGTATGAGCTGCAGCCGGGCAGCGGGGCGGGCACCGATCTCGGTGAGCTGGTGTTAGGTCCGAGCGGGCTGAGCTTCATCGCGGTTCCAGAGCCCTCCGCGGGACTACTGGCAGCGATTGGCCTCGGGTTGATCGTGGTTCTCCGGCACAGGCGATCCTAAACAACGATGATTGAGTTCACTCAATAAACAAACCGAGCGGCTCCTTCACTCAAACGGGTGGAGGAGCCTCTCCGCAATCAAATGAATGTTCGGTGGGGGCAAACAAATTGGCAATTCGTTCGTGAGGTTGGAAAGGGTCATACCATGCAAGAGACGAAACGCAGCTATCGCAAGATGATGCTGGCCTGGGCCGGCATCGCATTACTGTCACCGGTCGGCCAGTCCATTGGCCAAACACTGACGCCACAGTTCGATGAGTTGATTCTAGGCTTTCGCGCCACGGGAGGCCAGGGACAGACGGTCAACCTCGAAGTCGACCTCGGCAACGTGTCTCAGTTCTACAACGCAACGCCTGGCAGCACCAATTCCTTGCCGGCTCTGTCGGTCCAGGATCTGGCCAACGTTTACGGCTCGACCTGGTCCACCCGCACCGATTTGGTGTGGGGGGCGGTCGCCACCACGGGCCGGCAAACCGGCACGTCCGATGGTCATGCTCCCGTGGGAACGCTTTGGGCAACGGACCCGCCAGGCCAGGGCGCGTGGAACCGGGGAAGCATCTTCGCTCAGAAGACGGCTTCGGCATATATCGAAGCGATGATTACACCGGGGGCCGCCGGGTCGTTGTATGGCGCTACGCCGACGGTCAACAGCTCGGAATCGGCCACGATCGACGCCACACAACAGGGCAGTTGGACGATTCAGGATTTGAAAACCCCCAGCACCAGTTTCACCTACTGGAATCCGACCATCGACGACCCGGTGACAAACCCGGCTGTCGGCCAGGCGGTATCGGCGTTGTATGAGTTGCAGCCTGGCAGCGGGGTTGGCGCTCTTTTGGGATACCTGGTGCTGGCCCCGACAGGCCTGAGTTTCGAGGCCGCGGTTCCGCAGCCTCCGAGCATTGTATCGATCGCTCAATCGGGCAACGGCATCATCCTGACCTGGGCCGCGCCCGGCGGTACGACCAATGTCGTCCAAGCGACGAACGGAACCAACGGCAGTTACACGGCCACTGGGTTCGCTACGATCAGCAGCACGGTCATCAACTCTGGCCCGCTCAACCTGATCACCACGAACCAATTCACGGAATCGTTCGGGACGACCAATTATCCAGCCCGGTTCTACCGTGTACAGCAGGTTCCATAAACGATTGCCGCATTATCGGAGGCGCGACTGAAACAGAAGGCAATAACCAAAACCAATGCCTACGTTCACGACTCGGTGAATCGACTGTCGGTCGCGCCTCCGGTTTTCAACCGTTGGCGGTGCTGGGAAGCATGGAAATGAATCTGCCCGAACAGAGCAATCACATTCGGTCGAGTACCGAGAATGCTCCTCTTGTGAGCCGCTCGACTCCGGAGCGTGCCACGAAATGGAGGCGTTTGGGCCGCCGTCGCTGTGGTCCATCTGTTCGATTTGCCCGGATGGCTCCGGTGCCATTGCTCATGCTGTTGACTTGCCCCGTCAAGTCGGAAGCGACCCTGCAGCGCATCTTCATACGAGAATACATCGTCAAGGGCGCTCACAAGCTGACAAGGACCGAGATCGAAGAGGCCGTGTATCCGTATGCGGGCCCGGGGCGAACGAAGGATGACGTGGAGCAGGCGCGGTCCGCGCTCGAAAGAGCGTACCAGGACAAGGGGTACCAGACCGTTTCCGTTCAGATTCCGACGCAACCGTGGCGGGACGGCAGCATCATCCTGCAGGTGGCAGAAGTTCCGGTCGGGCGATTGCGGGTGCGCGGTGCGCGCTATTTCCTGCCCAGCCAGATCGAGGCGAAGGCGCCATCACTCGCGGAGGGCAACGTTCCCAATTTCAACGACGTGAGCCGGGATATCCTTGCCTTGAATCAATATGCCGATGAGCGCGTGACACCCGCCTTGCGTCCAGGGGTCATGCCCGGGACGGTGGACATTGATCTGAATGTCAAGGACACGCTTCCGTTGCACGGAAGCCTTGAGCTTAACAATCGCTATAGCGAGAACACCAGCGAACTCCGCCTGAATGGATCGGTGAGCTACAACAATCTGTGGCAACTGGGCCACTCCATCGGCGGAAGCTTTCAGTTGTCACCCGAGGAGATCGATCAGGTGAAGGTGTTCTCGGGGTACTACCTGTTCCGTATTCCCGAAGTGACCTGGTGGAGTCTGAGCCTCCAGGGCACGAAACAGGACAGCGCGGTCTCCACTGTCGGCAATCTCGCCGTCGCCGGCCGTGGTGAAACAATCGGCATCCTGTCGACGTTCGTGCTGCCGGGCGGGAAGGAGTTCTCCGACACGCTGAGCCTCGGGGTGGATTACAAACACAGCGAACAGGTTGTTGCCCCGGGAGGATCGGGAGCGTCACAGACAAATCTCACGCAGACCAGCTACGACTACTTCCCTTTCAGCGCGACGTACAGCGCCACCTGGATGACAACCAACGATCAAACGGAACTCAACATCGGCCCGACATGTAATTTCCGCGGTGTGGGCAGTAATCCAAGCGCATTCGAGGCTGCGCGCGTCGGATCATCGGGCAATTTTGCCACCCTGCATGCAGACCTCTCGGATACGCACGAGTTGCCCGATCACTTTCAACTGTATGGCAAAGTGCAGGGCCAGATTGCCGACGGGCCGCTGGTGAGCGGGGAACAATTCGGCGGCGGCGGCTTGGGAACGGCCCGTGGCTATTTGGAAGGCGAGGTGTTCGGTGATGATGCCATGTTTGGCGCGGTCGAGCTGCGTAGTCCGTCCATCACCGATGCGCTCGGCTACAAGGACTCGGAGTGGCGGGTGTATGTCTTCGCCGAGGCCGGACGATTGACGGTCATCAACGCGCTGCCGGACCAGACATCGCGTTTTGATCTGGCCGACTTCGGAGTCGGTACCCGGGTCCGTATCGCGGACCACCTGAATGGCTCACTCGACCTGGGGGTTCCCGTGCTGCACTTGCCCGGGAGCAGCGCTCAGAGCACGAACACCTCCAGTTCGTCGCAAGGCACGGCCACGGCGCAGATTCGCCATTACGATCCGCGGCTGACCTTCAGACTCTGGGCGGAATTCTAAAAAGAATGCCCTTGAACAAGTTGACCAGAGGCAATTGACCATGAAGCTACCAAGAACGATTTTGTCGAGGAGCGGGTTTCTCGCGACCACGTTGGTTCTGCTTGCGTTGCCGATGGCCCAAGCTTCGGCTTGGTGGAACCAGGACTGGACTCTCCGCAAGAAGGTCACGCTGGACACCACGGCGACCGGCATGGCCATTTCCGATCCCATCGGCACGACTCCGGTCCTGATTCGATTGCACGCGGGTAATTTCCAATTCGACGGCGCCCGAGAAGATGGGAGCGATATTCGGTTTGTCGCCGAAGACGACAAGACACTGCTTTCGTATCACATCGAAAAATACGATCCGCTCATGGGCGAGGCGTTTGTTTGGGTCAAACTGCCGGACCTGAAGCCTGGGGCCAAGGTCAGCTTCTGGCTTTACTACGGCAATGGGAACCCTAAGCTGGAGAGAGGCGGCGATCCGAAGGGCGCGTACGATCCGGATACGACGCTGGTCTATCACTTTAGCGAGCATGGCACGCCGGCGGTCGATTCCACAACCTATGGAAATGTCTCGCAGAGCGCCGGCATCCCCGTCGATGGCTCATTCATCGGCTCCGGAATTCGATTGGATAGCAAGACCGTTTTGACAATTCCTCCGTCGGCCTCGCTTCAATGGTCCGAAGGATCTCCCGTCACCCTATCCACGTGGATCAAACTGGGGACGTTGCCGCCCAGGGAGGTCATCTTCAGCCGGCGCGATGGGAGCACAAGTGTTGTGATTGGGGTGGAGAACGGCGTTCCGTACATCGAAGTTTCCCGCGAAGGCAAGGCACTGCGGAGTGCGGCAGCCGCCGCGATACCCGCCGGCAGTTGGCACCATCTGGCCGTGGCCGCGTCGCCGACGACAATCACGCTCTATGTCGATGGCGGGAACGTTGCCACGCTGAACGCCTCTCTCCCCGCAATGAACAGCGCGCTGCAGGTTGGAGGGGAACACTTTGATGGCGAACTCGACGAACTGGAGATATCGAAAGTGACGCGATCACCCGGGTTCCTCAAGCTGGCAGCCGTAAGCCAGGGTGAAAACGGGCCGAAAGCGGTGGTCGTGGGCCCGGACGAGCAGACCACGAGTTGGGTCACCAGTGGTTATATCGGTGTGATTCTCAAATCGTTGTCGTTCGACGGTTGGATCGTAATCGGCATTCTCGCGATCATGTCGCTGATCAGTTGGTACGTGATGATCAGCAAGGCGGCGTACCTGAACCGGGTCGCCCGGGGCAATGCGCTGTTCATGAAAGCCTGGCATCACGTCTCCTCCGACCTCTCGATCCTGCTTCATTCCGATTTGGAGCACGTCAAAGCGCTGGGGGGGCGGATTGATGAGAAGAGTCTACGGATCATTCGCAGCGCTTCCATTTATCGCATTTACCGCATCGGGGCGGAGGAACTCCGACATCGCCTGGCGAAGGAAGGGCAGGGAGGAGTGCCCAGGGCGCTCTCGGCACGCTCGGTCCAAGCCATCCGTGCGAGTCTCGATGGCGGACTCGTGCGCGAAACCCAAAAGCTGAATCGTTTGATGGTGTTGTTGACGATTGCGATTTCCGGCGGTCCGTTCCTCGGACTGTTGGGAACCGTGGTCGGTGTCATGATCACGTTCGCGGCGATCGCGCAGCAGGGCGAGGTCAATGTGAACAGCATCGCCCCGGGCATTTCCGCGGCGTTGGCCGCGACGGTGACGGGTCTGGCCGTCGCGATCCCCGCTCTGTTTGGCTACAACTACCTTCTCTCGCGTGTCAAGGACGCCACCAGCGACATGCATGTGTTTATCGACGAATTCGTCACGAAGATGGCCGAGTTCTACGGCGGCACCAGCAAGGAAGACTCTCTCACGGAGATTCTAACGAACGAGTAACATGCACGCTCAATCCGACGGCAAACCTTACGACGACATCAACATCACACCGATGCTGGATTTGGCGTACGTGTTGTTGGTGATTTTCATCCTCATGTGCACGGCGGCGATCCAAGGGATGAAGGTCAACCTGCCGCATGCCAGCACAGGTGAGAATCTTGGCAAACCAAAGACCAAGGCCATTTCAGTCAACAATGAGGGCAAGATATTTCTCGATACGATTCCCGTTTCTTTGGACGAACTCGAACAACGTCTTCGGCAACAAAAGGCACTGACTCCGGAGTTTCCGGTGGTAGTGGGTGGAGACAGCGGCACGCCCTATCAAAAAATCATGGACGTGCTTGACCTGTTGGGACGGCTTGGGATTTCGCAGGTCGGCCTGGCAACAAAATCCCCGGGCAAACAAGCATGAGCGTTTACGACGAAGACGAGCCGCGTGTTTTTCAACCGTATCACGTGATCATCGGCGGCGCCTTCATCGTCGCGATCGCAATCACGGTGTGGTTCGTCCAAAAGCGTCTCACCCGGACTTCGACGTCGCGCTTGGACCAAAGGTTGATTGTGGTCAATTTACCTCCCCCGCCCGTTACTCCACCGCCTCCACCGGCCCGTCCTCAACTGGCTGACATCCCGAGCGAGAGCGAGCAGAAGATGATCTCCCAGGAGCCCGTTACCGAGGTGGAATCCAGACCCGACGCCGCCGCCAAGAGCGAGGCTCCGTCCGGCGAGTCACCTGGTCCGGGTACAAGTATTCAGGGCGACGGATCGTCGGACGGGTTCGGTTTGCGCGCGGGCAACGGTTTGGGCTTCGGGACGGGCGGCACGGGTAACACCATCGGCGGCGCCGGGCGAAGTCGCTGGGGATGGTATGCCGGCCAGGTCCAGAGCGCGATTTCACAGGCGCTACAATCAGACAAGACGACACGAGATGCTGACTTTCGTGTCGAGGCACAGATTTGGGCTGATCGGACCGGTCGGATCACCCGGGCCCGAATCGCAAGGTCTACCGGCCATGCGGCGCTGGATCAGGCCCTGACAAATGACATCTTGGTCGGGCTCGTATTACAGGAACCTCCGCCAGATGGAATGCCGATGCCGATTGTTCTTCGACTCACGGCGCGGCACCCGAATGTGGCCCTCTCAACGGTGAACCCATGATTCGTCCGAAACCTCATATCTGCCTGCTTCTCTTGTCGGTCGTATGGTGGGGCGCTCTTCTTATGTCTCCTCGCGGGTATGCCGCCGAATCCACGGAGACGAATACTACCTTGCAAGGTGCCCAGGAAGCGACAGGTTCCACAAATCTCCCGTCGTCGACGGCTTCGCCGGTGCCCAAATCGCAGAACGTGACGATCAATCTCATCAATCGCCTCGTTCAACGGGGCGTGCTCTCCGCGGAGGATGCGAAGGAGCTCATTCAACAAGCTGAAAAGGATGCCGCGGAAGCTCGCGCGCAGGCTCCGAGCACAGGATCAGGGCAAACGACCACGGGACAGGTGATGGTTGGCCGGGCGATCGCAGAGCAGGAGACAACACCGCAGGAGAGCAACGATACCGTAAGCGTTCATTACGTTCCCGAGATCGTCAAGGCGCAGATACGGGATGAAATCGAAGGCGATTTGATGAAGGAGGCGCGGCTGGAGCATTGGGCGGCTACGAATTCCCTTCCGCCATGGGTAGACAGCTTCATGGTGTTTGGCGACATTCGGGTTCGCTGGGAAGAAGATCTGTTTCCCAAAGGCAACGATGATTCCGGTGTATTTCCCAATTTCAATGCGATCAATACCGGCGCGCCATTCGATACCACGGGGCCGGACTTTTCACCGCAGCGGAATGTGGATCAAGATCGAGAAAGGATGCGGCTTCGCGCGCGAATCGGCACCGAGATCAATCTACAGGACGGTTTTACGGCGGGACTTCGGTTGGCCTCGGGGCAGGACGACACGCCCGTTACAGCAAATCAAAGCCTTGGGGCGGCCAATAACGGACAGGGAGGTGACTTCAGCAAGTATGCGATTTGGCTCGATCGCGCCTTCATCAAATACGAGTTGGGGGGATCACCCAACGAGAACCTGGCCATTTCCGCCGGACGTTTCGATAACCCGTTCTTTTCAACCTCCATTATCTGGGAGGACAACATCGGGTTTGACGGCGTTGCCTTGCAGGGAAAAGAGGAAGTCTTCCAGGGGGTTCGGGCGTTCGGGACCGCCGGCGCATTCCCCATTTTCAACACGGACCTCAACTTTTCGTCGGATCGTCCGGACAAATTCCCCAGCGAAGACAAATGGCTTTATGCGGGGCAGGCCGGGATCGACTGGAAGATCAACGACGACTTCAGCTTCAAGGGGGCGGGCGCATTCTATTATTTTGTCAATGTCGCCGGGAAGCTTTCCTCTCCGTTTGTTCCTTTGACGTCCCAGGATCAGGGAAACACCGACGATCTGCGCCCCTCGTTTGCGCAGTATGGAAACACGTACATGGCCTTGCGCGACATTACCCCGACAGCCGCGAATGATTTTGGCACGATCGATCAGTGGCAGTACTACGGCCTGGCCACGCCGTTCCGCGACGTGGATTTCACCGGGAAGCTCGACTACACCCATTTTGAGCCGTTCGACATTTCTCTCACGGGAGAGTTTGTCAAAAACATCGCGTTCGATCGCAATCGCATCGAGGGTCTCGCGGTAAACAACCGCGGGCCGGATCAATCGGATGGATCTTTGGGGCCGTTTGTCGGTGGGGACACCGCCTGGATCGTCATTCTCAAGTTGGGTGATGCCGTGCTCCAAAAACGGTGGGACTGGACCGTTCGGTTGGATTACCGATACGTCGAGTCAGACGCTGTCATCGATGGTTTTTGCGATTCCGATTTCGGAGGCGGAGGCACCAACGTAAGAGGCTACACTATCGGTGGCGCACTCGCACTTTCGCCACGGGTCTCGCTCGGGCTTCGCTGGTACAGCTCCGACCAGGTCGCCGGGCCCACGCTGAAAGCGGACACGTTGCTGATCGATGCCAACGCAACATTCTAGCTTATGAACAAGACAAGGTGGCCATTATGAAGCAAAACGTTCTTCCCGTTCTGGTCGTGGGATTTCTTTACCTGCTATCGCCCCGGGTGATCTTGGCGGCTGACTCGGCGCCAACCATCGAGACGCAGCTGCGCGAACGATTGCGAGACACCATGCTGCAGTTGCGCGCCGCCGAGACGGAACGCGATGCCCTCCAGGCGGCCCAGACGCAGAGCGTTGAGGAGAACAAGGTCCTTACCGAACGAATCGCGGCGATCACCAAACAGGCCGACGCGAACAAACAGGCTGCCGTGGCCGCAGCCCAGACCGCCGACAACCTCAAATCTCAGGTGTCACGTCAGGAGAAGGAGATTGCGGACCTCAAGGAAGCGGCGGCGAGCTACAAACAGGTGTCGGAGTTGGCGCGCGAGAAGGACGCGGAACAAATCAAGCTCGCCGACGATGCCGTCATCCAGTTGGAACGGCTTGTGGCCGACCGGCAGGAGAAAAATCTGGCCTTGTACAAGATCGCGTCCGAAATCCTTCAACGGTATCAGAAGTTCGGTCTTGGTACCGCGTTGGAGGCTCGTGAACCGTTCATCGGAGTTACCCGCGTCAAGTTGGAGAACCTGGTTCAGGATTACAAGGACAAGCTCCTCGATGAGCGGACCACGCTGCATGAAAAGGACCTGCCATCGTACCTGCGCGAGCTCTCCAGCCAGACGGATCAAACAATCGGAGCCGTTTCCGGAGTGTCAAAGCAAACTTCAGAATGAACGGGGCGCGGCAACTAAGAAGGATCTGGCACGTTACCAAGGGGGTGACCACGGGCATCCTGCTCGTGGTGATGCCGGTCCGCGATCTTCTGGCGGGGGACATTCTGCGAAGAGGCGGTTCGTCGAGCTCGTCGTCGTCAAGTGCCACTTCCCTAGGAGCTGGTTCGAGCACTGGCAGTGCGACCGGAGTTCCGAGCGGCCAGGATCAGTTGGCGCGAAACACCCTGGCTCTGCAGTCGGTTCAAGCCATGCAGGCAACGGCGCGCGCCCTCGCGATACAGGGAGCCAACAACCTCGGCGCGGACCCGAACCATCCGGGGAGCACGTTACCCGACGTTCCCAATGGCACGCTGACCGGGGGCCTCGTGGTGGATTCCCGGGTCTCGACCGATCCGTCGCTGTGGTCGGGGGCGAGCCAGCCGCAGCAAACGGTCAATGGAAACCAGACGCTGGTGACCGTGGTGCAAAACTCTTCGGAGGCGATTTTGAACTGGTCGAGCTTCAACATTGGCAAGCAAACGACGCTCGATTTCGATCAGTCTGCTGGCGGTTCGGCGCAAAGCTCGTGGATCGCCTTCAACAAGGTCAATGACCCCACCGGAGTCCCCTCACAGATATTGGGCAGCATTCAAGCGGCGGGACAAGTGTACGTGATCAACGCCAACGGCATCATTTTTGGCGGGTCAGCGCAGATCAATGTAAACACGCTGGTGGCCGCCTCACTGCCCATCAACGACAACCTGATCAGCCGCGGTTTGCTCAACAACCCGGACTCTCAGTTCCTCTTTTCCTCTCTAGCCCAAGCGGCTGGTCAAAACGGCACGCCGGCATTCACACCGTCCACGATCTACACGCCCGACGGTCAGCCCGGTGATGTTGAGGTTCAAGCTGGGGCCGAAATCACGACGCCGACGACTGCGGACCACGTTGGCGGACGGGTGTTCTTAATCGGGGCCAATGTCGACAACCAGGGTGAGATCTCGACTCCGGACGGCCAGACGATCCTCGCCGCGGGCCTTCAAGTGGGTCTCGTCGCTCATGATACCAGCGATCCGAGCTTACGTGGACTTGATGCATATGTGGGAGCCATTTCCGATCGCCAGTCCGGTTCCGCAGCCTCAGCGGGTACGGTCAGCAACGAGGGCCTCATCGATGTGCCTCGTGGAAACATTACGATGGCTGGTGCGAACGTGAATCAAAATGGCTTTCTCAACAGCACAACCTCGGTTTCCCTGAACGGGCGGATCGATCTGCTGGCTGAATACAACGCCGTTGGAGGTGTCGGCTCCGCCGGGACGCCGGGTTTTTTCCCGACCAGCACCGGCCTGTTGACGCTCGGACCCGACAGCGTGACCCAGGTGGTCCCGGAGCTTGCCAGCGACGAGACGGTTGTGGGGACCACTTTGGCACTGCCCTCGCAAATCAATCTCCAGGGCTTGGGGATTTATCTCGCGCCAAATTCGTCCGTCTTTGCGCCGAACGGCAGTGTTGTAGTGAAGGCCGGGGTTTGGAACTTGCTGGACACTTCCGGCAATGGCACCTCCATCGAGGATACCTTGGTCAACGCCAATGGCCAGGGCCAGATCTACCTCGATGCGGATGCTTCCGTTGACGTGTCAGGGTCGACGGACGTGGAAGTTCCCGTTTCTGAAAACATCGTTGCGGTGCAACTGAACGCGGCGCAATTGGCGGATTCACCGCTTCTGCGGGATGGGCCTCTCCACGGTCAGACCATCTATGTCGATATTCGCGATACGGGAACCTACAACGGCCAGGCCTGGGTCGGGACACCACTGGCGGACGCTTCGGGCTACGTTGGTTTGATTCAGCGTTCCGTTGGCGAGCTGACGACCGCAGGCGGGTCCATTTCAATGTCGGCGGGTGAATCGGTCATTATGCAGCCGGGCTCAAAGGTCAATGTCTCGGGTGGATGGATCAATTATCAAGGAGGCGTCGTGCCGGTGACAAGTTTGGTTTCTGCCGGACAGACCTACAGCACCGCCGAAGCAACGCCCGATCGCACGTATCAGAACGCGGTCACGACTTCGGAATACGAGCAAGGCTATATCCAGGGTGCCAATGGTGGTGCTATCAGCATCACCGCGCCCTCCATGGCTCTGGACGGCAATCTGGTCGGCTCCACCGTTTCGGGGCCTCGTCAGCAGCAGCAGGGTCCTGCTCCGAGCAGCTTGTCGCTGACATTCCAGGCGCGGGACATCAGCACTCCCGCTTACCTGCCGTTTTCGCCAACGCCGCCCAGCATTGTGTTCCAAACTACCTCGGATTTGCAGCCGGCCGATCCCTTTGGTGTCGACACTTCGGGAAATCCCCTGCCGTTGCGCCCGGATCGGAAGGCGGAAGTCATTCTGTCGCCGGATTTGGTTGACGAAGACGGTTTCGGTTCGCTCAGCATCAACAACAGCGATGGAAGTATCACCCTGCCCGCGCAGACCGAGTTGAAGACCGTGCCGCGAGGCTCGATCAGTCTTTCGTCGGCCAATATGGATATCGAAGGCAGCATCGTTGCGCCCGGGGGAGATCTGCAGTTCACGGTCTACGATGCTTCGCCTTATACAGTCCTGCTGGCAACTCCTGCTCCCGATCCGACCCGAGGTCACTTCACTCTCGGCCCGTCAGCCTCCTTGAACGTGGCGGGAACCGTCAGCCTTGCTTACAACCCTCAGGCTCCAGAAGAGATCGATGGCGGGACAATTTCCATCAAGAGCTATAGTGCCGATCTGGAACAGGGCAGCACCATCAATGCGTCTGGCGGAGTCAGCACCAGCGGAAGCAATACGAGAACATATGGGAAAGGTGGCAGCATCAGCATTAGCGCGGGGCAGGATCCCAGCCCCGATCTCGTGGGTCTCATCGGTGGTCAGCTTGTTCTGGATTCCAGTATGCAGGCGTATTCAGGGGCCAAGGCGGGTTCACTAAGTATTCAGGCGCCGTCCGTTCAAATCGGAGGCACGACTTCGGATGCCGACACGTTGTTTTTGTCGCCCGACTTTTTTGGAGACGGAGGTTTTGGAAGCTTTACCATCACAAGTCTGGGCGCGCTGTCGATCGCGCCCAATACGGTGATCGCCCCGGAGGCGCAAAGTTGGACGGTGGTTGTGAACTCCGAGGGCGTGGCGACATTGGTGCCATTCCTGGCACCGCAAGCGTTGAGGACGCCTGTGAGTCTTACCTTTGGAGCGAGCGGTGTCAGTGACCATTTTTCGGGACAGCTCCTTGTCCAGGGAGATTTGGCAATGGGGGAAGGCGCGGTGATCCAAACGGATCCCGAGGCCACTGTAAGCTTGCGCGGTCAGACCGTGGCCGTTCTGGGGTCGGTCTTCGCGCCGGGTGGTGTGATCAACATCTCGGGGGCATCGGATTCCACCAGTCTGTTTGCCGGCGACCCGGAGAATCAACTGGGAGCATTGCCTACAGTCGATCTCGGGCCGCAAAGCGCGTTATCGGCGAGCGGCACGACCTTGCTTACGCCAAATGCGCAGGGCTACCGGACCGGCTCGGTGTTGCCGGGCGGCAGGATTACGGTTTCGGGCAATATCGTTGCGGAAGCGGGGGCGGTTCTCGACGTTTCCGGAACGAGTGACGTGCTCGACGAAGCGACGGGCTATCTCGGAGCAAAAGTCTCCGGGCAGAAGTCGACGTCGGGCTCGTATTTGGTCCCCACGCGGATCGACAGCGACGGCGGATCGATTGTGCTGGCCGGCGCTCAAGAACTGATAACGGATGCGACGCTGAAGGGGGCCGCGGGTGGGCCCACCGCCACGGGCGGTAGTCTCACGATTTCCTCCGGGCGTTTTTATTCACCGCAGGTGGGGGCGGGTTCGGAAACCCCACTCGACGTCACGCTGGCCGTATCGCAACAGGATGCGGGCCTGTCCTCCGCGTTCTATCCGGCCGGAGAAACAGCCATCGGTCATCCGGTCCTGGATAGCAATGGCCAACTCATTCCCGGCTTTGGCCACTTTGCTGCCGACGACTTTCAAAGCGGTGGCTTTGATTCGCTGACGTTGAAGGGAACCGTGGAGTTTCAGGGGCCCGTCAGCATAACGGCGAATCGGTCGATCACGTTGGCCGATGCAGGGGTCATCTATGCCGATTCGTCAGTTTATCTCACGGCTCCCTATATCAGCGTCGGAATGCCGTTTCAGGCTCCGCAACAGGCCTCGCAGGTCCAAACTCCTTTCCAGAACGGGGAAGGTAAGCCCTTTCTGTTTTCGCCAACGTACGGCAGCGGAAATCTCAACCTGCAGGCGACAACCCTCATCGACATCGGCGATCTCTCGTTGCAGAACATTGGCCAGGCAAGTTTCGTAGTGAATGGGGGAGACATTCGTGGGGATGGCACACTGGAGATGGCGGGTAATCTGACGCTGAGCGCGGGCCAGATTTATCCGCCAACCGACGTTGGCTTTACGATAGCGGCCTTCGACTACACGGTAAATACTACAATACAACTGGGCTCGGTAACCATCGAAGGAGGCGGCGATCGCCAGCTTCCCTTGTCGGCCGGCGGCACGCTGTCTGTGTATGCTTCCGAGATCAATCAGGACGGTGTTTTGCGCGCGCCGTTAGGGGCCATCCAGCTCGGTTGGGATGGCACAGGCAACGGGCCCGTGGATCTCATTTCGGGCGCAACCTTTGCCTCGACAAAAAATCTGACCCTTGGCGACGACAGTGTAACGTCCGTTTCGGCCATCGACCCCATCTCGGGAAAAGCATTTGTGATTCCGTATGGAATCGACGTCAACGGCACGTCATGGATTGATCCGACCGGCAGGGACATTACCGATGGTGGCGTGGCACAGAAATCGATCCAGCTCTCCGGCGCGAATATCACGGTAAAGTCAGGCGCGCAAATCGATATTCGCGGGGGCGGCAACCTGTATACGTATCGGTGGGTCTCTGGGAACGGAGGCACCGAGGACATTTTGGGCTCATCGTCAAGCTTCGCTATCGTTCCGACCTACGAGTTGAACTATGCTCCTTACGCTCCTTACAATCCCAGCCCCGTACAAAGCGGTGTCTTCGGTTCCGACGCGGGCTACGTCAACAACAACTTGGTCGTTGGCGACCAGATTTATCTGCAGGCAAGCCGCGGATTACCCACAGGAACATACACTCTGTTGCCTGCCCGTTACGCGCTGCTGCCGGGCGCATTCCTCGTTACACCAATATCGGGCATGCCTCTCAATACAAAGTCGACATTACCGGATGGGTCGAGCCTTGTATCGGGCTACATGGTCAACAGTCTGGACCAGAATCGCATCACACAGCCGTTAACCGCCGAGTTTGAAGTGTCATCATCGAAGGTGGTGCAGTCGCGGGCCGAATACGATGATTTCTACGCCAACACAACGCTTTCACAGGCTGCGGCGTCCGGTGGTTTCACCACGCCACGGCTTCCGATTGATGCCGGCCAACTGGTGCTTTCCGCGACTGAAACGATGGCCTTGGACGGGAAGGTTATGGCTCAAGCCGGGACCGGAGGACAGGGGGGGCTAGTGGATATCAGCAGCCCGGAGGACATTCTGATCGGCACCGCCACCACACCCGAACAAAACGGAGTTCTTGTTCTCGACGCGTCTGAGCTGAGCTCGTTTGATGCCGAAAGCTTGCTGATTGGAGGGGTTCGGGAGACGGACGCGACGGGAACCAAAGTGACGGTGCAAACAGACAACGTCACAGTCGATAATTCTGGATCGCCTCTAACGGCGCCCGATGTCATCCTGGTAGCGAATCATCAACTTACGTTGGCTCCCGGTGCGGATGTCGAAGCATCGGGTACGTTGTCCGGCAATGCCGAGACGATTCTGCTCGGAGATTCCACCGTTGCCGGGAGCGGAAACGGAGTATTACTGCGTGTAAGCGCCGATTCCTCCGCAACGACCAGCCGTTCGGGTGTGGACTCCTCGACGCAGCCCGTTCTCATCATCGGGGCCGGTGCTCAAATAGCCGGGGCCAGCGTCGTCATTGATTCGACGGGACAAACCACGCTGGATCCATCGGCCACGCTCAAGGGCTTGAGCGTATCCATCGCCAGCGGTCAGATCAGTTTGGCTCTCACGGACCCGGGCAGCCTCCAATCGGTCGGCGGCCTCATTCTGTCGGGGACGGCGTTGCAGAGTTTGCAGAGCGACGCCCAGTCGCTATCGCTTGTGAGTTATTCGTCGCTCGATACCTATGGCACTGGCCAGATCGGGGACGGCACTCTCGCCGATCTCGCCATCCATGCCGCTGACATTCGCGGGTTCAATCAGAACGGTGGCACGGTCGAATTTGCGGCGCAGAACATCCTCCTCGATAACGGCGCCGACGGAACATCTCCCGGTCCGGTTGCTGGCGCCAGCGGAACTTTGGTATTGGATGCCGGTCTAATCGAGTTGGGCGCGAACCAATATCGCGTGGACCAGTTCAGTCAATTGACACTGAACGCGACTCGGGGAGTCCTCCTTCAAGGCTCTGGAGGTCTGACGACGCCCGGCAACCTGAGCATTGTCACGCCCGTGATTACGGGGGCCACTGCAGCGGACCAAATAATCCAGGTGTCCGGAAATTTGACCATCAATTCTTCCCCAAGCAGTTCGTCCTCCACATCGCCCTCGGCCGGGCTCGGCGCCCAATTGACGCTCGATGGCGCCAGCATCGCCGACAACGGGAACATCCTGTTGCCGAGCGGTTCGTTGCAGATGGAGGCAACTGCGGGTGATGTCGTCATTGGAAACACGAGTGCGAGCCAGATTGACGTCGGCGGAGTCGCCAAGACGTTTTACGACCAGGTGGAGTACACGGATGGAGGCCAGGTTTCCCTGCTATCGGATCTGGGATCGGTTGTCTTGAACGCGGGCAGCGTCGTCAATGTGTCCGCGCAGACGTTGGGCGGCAATGCGGGTAGCGTAACGGTCAGCGCACCCAACGGGAGTTTCACACTAAGTGGAACCCTCTCGGGCAATGGCGGAGTGGGAGGTCAGGACGGAACATTCCAACTCGATGTTGGGACTCTTCCGTCGGCAAGCCTGGGTTCGCTGGATGCAGCGCTGAATGTGGATGGGTTTACCGAGTCACGCTCGATCCGGGTGCGGAACGGGAATGTCCTCGTGGATGGCTTGGCGACGGCGCATACGTTCGACCTCTCCGCGGATAACGGAACCATCACGGTGACAGGAACAATCGACGCCTCCGGTGCCACGGGCGGCACGATCGATCTCGCCGCTTCCGGAAGCGTGATCCTGCAGCAGAATTCGCTGCTGACCGTGGCTGGGCAGAAGTTTGACGATGCCGGCAAGGGTGGGAGCGTTTCCCTCGCAGCGGGCCAGGAGATCAATGGGAATATCAATCGCAACGCCGTTGTGGACATTCACGCGGGCTCGACCATTGATCTTTCGGTGGCGGCAAACTCGGCGGCGAGCGCTGCCGCCGGCGATTTCACCGGCACCCTGCACCTGCGCGCGCCCCAGACCGCTGACAACCTGGATCTACAAATCAATCCGATCAACGGAACGATTGTCAGCGCGTCCCAGATCATTGTCGAAGGCTATGAATTATTCAATCTGAACAACGCCGCCGGCGCGACCATCACCAGCACAGTCGAGCAAAACGTTTACAATAATGGAACCACCTTTGCCGGAAATACCGCGGCAATTATGAGCCGGCTGTTTGCGAACAACACCGCGCTCGAATCGATTGTGGAGATTCGTCCCGGCGCTGAAATCATCAATCCCAGCGGAGATCTGATTCTCGACACGACGTGGGATTTGTCGACGTATCGTTTCGGACCGGAGAGTGTGCCCGGGATACTGACCCTGCGCGCCGCGGGCAATCTCGATTTCAACTACAACGCTTCATCGGGCCAGTTCGCTTCTCTCAGCGACGGCTTTAGTGGCGCTTCTTATTCGGCGGCCCTGTTGCCGGCAGGGGAGGAATCATGGTCCTATCAACTGGTAGCCGGGGCTGACTTCGGGGCCGCCAATTCTCTTCAGGTCCTGCCGTTGAGTCAGCTGGGAGCAAATGCTGGCTCGCTCCTGCTCGGCTTTGACGCCCAGCTCAAGGGCGCCATTCCCAATTCGACCCAACCCGCACAGAGCATTATTCCCCAGTACTATCAAACAATCCGCACGGGAACTGGGGATATTGACATTTCCGCCGGACGGGACATCCAACTGCTGAGTCCGTTGGCGACCATTTACACCGCGGGCACGGAGGCCCCCACACTCTCCGATTTCGATTTGCCAGATACGGCCTATCCAGCCGGCACGGTTCTCGGCGCGATCCAGTATTCGACTCCGTATCCCGCGCAATACAGCTTCCGCGGCGGAAATGTGACGCTCTCGGCGCAGAACGATATCGTTCGCTATCAAGTCGGTTCTTCCAGCGAGCTTTCTGAGGATTCCTCGAAAGAATTGCCGACGAACTGGCTTTATCGTCGCGGCTACGTCGATCCCACGACCGGTGAGTTTGGGATCACTCACAATGGGGGCGAAATCGAATCAACGTCTTGGTGGGTTGATTTCTCCAATTTCTTCGAGGATATCGGCGCACTTGGCGGCGGCAACGTCACGCTCACGGCAGGACACGATGTCAGCAACGTCGATGCCGTGGTTCCGACCAATGCACGGATGTCGAAGGGAACTCCCGATGCAAGCGCGTTGGTGGCGCTCGGAGGTGGTGATCTCCAAGTGGTGGCTGGCAACGACATCAATGGCGGGGTGTATTACGTCGAGCGGGGCCAGGGCACGCTTCGGGCCGGCAACTCGATCCTTACCAATCCCACGCGAGCCGCACTGGATGAAACGACCCTTCAGACTCTGGAAATCGAGAACGAGGTGCCGGATTCGACCACGTGGCTGCCGACGACGCTGTTTCTTGGGGACGGGAGTTTTACGATTGAAGCGGGAGGAAATGTTCTGCTTGGGGCGGTGGCGAATCCGTTTCTCCTGCCGCAAGGCATCAACAACAGCTTCTACGACAAGTCATATTTCTCAACCTATTCGCCGAACGATGCCGTCAACGTCTCCTCGCTCACAGGCAGCATCACTCTCAAGGACTATGCGGATCCCGGCAGCGATGGTTCCGCAGGTTCACTGGCGAATTGGTATCAAAACGCCCTTCTCTACACCGGGAATTCAGACTCATTCGCGTCCGAGTCGGAGCCCTGGCTGAGGATTGACGAAACAGCGGCCACCCTGCCGTCGTTTGCGACCGTTGAAGCCTTGATGCCGGCAACCCTGCGGGCGACGGCGTTCTCCGGCGATATCAACGTGGTGGGAAGTCTGACGCTATCCCCGTCACCGACGGGAACACTCGACCTTATGGCGGCGGGTTCGATTAATGGTCTGCAGCCGAACGACCTCGATCCGTCCACTCACGATTTTGCATGGGGTTCCAGCCGAATCGATGTATCGGATGCCGATCCAAATCGATTGCCGAGCGTCACCTCACCGCTGTCGCTTTCCTATCTGGGCAGCGCAGCCACCAGCTTTCAGGAAGTTGCGGCGTGGAGCAAACCGTCGGTCGAACTCGTCGACGCAGTATTTGAGAATGTCGACGTCATGTTCGACGAGTCGGGCTCTTACGAGGGGACCTTTGGCGTGCTACAAACGCAGGAAGCCCTTCACGCACCCGGTCTGCTTCATGCAGACGACGCGAATCCCGTCCATGTGTATGCTCTGGATGGCAACATCTCCGGTATCACGTTGTTTACGCCAAAAGCGACCCGGGTCGTGGCCGGCGGGGACATCGCCGATATCGCTCTCTACCTGCAAAACGTCGCAGCGAGTGATGTGAGCGTGGTAAGCGCCGGCGGGGACATCATCGCCTACGATCCTGATTCGCAGTTGCGCGCGGCGGCACAAACGGGGAACAACGAACTTTTGCTTTCGTCATACGGGCAGCCCGCGGCGGGAGACATCCAAATCAACGGACCCGGCACCCTGGAGGTATTGGCTGGCCGAAATCTTGATCTCGGTGTGGGGCCCAACGCACCTGATGGCACCGCGGTGGGCATTAGCAGCATTGGCAACGCGCGCAATCCCAACCTGCCGTTTGCCGGGGCCGACATTATTGCGGCTGCGGGCATTGGTGGGTCGGGTGGTCTCGATCAAAGCGCACTGGATTTCCAGAGTTTCATTACCGCGTTCCTCGACCCCACGACAGCGAATGGGTACGCGACGCGTTATCTGCCGGATTTGGGCACTCTGTTGGGTTTGCCAACGGGCAGCGATCCATCCGATATCTGGAATCAATTCACACGGCTCCCGACGGAACAACAAGATCGCCTGGCTTTGGACATTTTCTATCTCGCGTTACGAGATGCGGGTCGAGATCACAACACGGCATCCTCGCCGGGGTTCGGAAACTACGATGCAGGATTTGCCGCCATTGCTGATTTGTTTCCCACCACGTCCCCGTGGCAAGGAAACATCTCTCTCACATCCCGCGAGATCAAGACGACGAGCGGGGGTGACATTAGCCTTCTCGTTCCCGGCGGCCAGCTACTGGTTGGGGTTGACCTGGTTGGCAATCAACCCGTTGATCAGGGCATCTTCACCGAGGACGGCGGCAATATCTCCATCTTCGCCCGTGACAGTGTGGTTGTCGGAACGTCCCGGATTTTCACCTTGCGTGGCGGGAATGTGATTATCTGGTCTTCGGACGGCGACATTGCCGCGGGCGCATCTTCGAAGACCGTGCAGTCAGCGCCACCGACCCGTGTGCTGATCGATCCACAGAACGGCGATGTCGAAACGGATCTGGCGGGTTTGGCGACCGGCGGGGGCATCGGCGTGTTGACCACCGTCGCCGGTGTTGCTCCCAGCGATGTCGATTTGGTTGCTCCTGCGGGGAGTATCGATGCGGGCGACGCGGGCATTCGTGTCTCCGGGAACCTGAACCTGGCCGCGTTGCAGGTCTTGAACGTGGGCAATATCGAGGTGCAAGGGTCGAGTGTCGGTGTGCCCGTGCTGACGCTGGCGTTGAACGCAACCAGCCTGCAAGCCGGGGAAGCGAGCGCGGCGGCGACGACAACGGCCATGGGGAATGCGATCGGACAGGCACCCGAATCTCTGGCGCCGCAGGAAGAGGTTCACTCACTGATTACCGTCGAAGTGTTGGGCTACGGTGGCGGCGACGCGGGTGATCAGGACAGCAATGATGCTGCGAACAGCGGGGTGACAAATTGATGAGCCGAAAAAGGGCCTGCGAGGAAAACATGATGAAACGAACGACGCACAACCATCGCACGGTAGTTCTGTCCACCCTGACGGGCGTCGTGTTGTTGTTTTCGGTTATTCATGCCGGGGCCCAGACCGTTACACCGCAGTTTGATGAACTGATCCTGGGCTTCCGCGCGACCGGAGCACCCGGGCAAACCTTGAACCTTGAAGTTGACCTCGGCAATATGAGCAACTTCTACGGCGCCGCCCCCGGCAGTACGATTCCTTTGTCCGCCCTCTCTGTACAGGACCTTAGTGATGTGTATGGATCGAGTTGGTATACCCGCACAGACTTGGTTTGGGGGGCCGTGTCCACCACCGGCCGGGTGGGCGGCACACCCGACGGTCATGCTCCCGTGGGGACTTTTTGGGCAAGTGCGCAGAATGGTCAAACCCCATGGAACCGTGAAAGCGCGTTTGCCCAAAAGACGGCCTCGGCAACCATCGAAGCGATGTATGTCGTCGGGTCTGCCGGGACCTTATATGGCGCCACTGCGACATCCAACAGTCCCGAATCGGCCGTCATCAACGCCACGCTGATCGGCAGTTGGTCGGTGCAGGAGCTTAAGACCCTTGCGGAAAGCTTCAATTTCTTCAATCCGCCTATCGACAATGTGGCGACGGTTCCTGCCGGCGGTCAGGTCGTGTCGCAGTTGTATGAACTACAACCAACGAATGTCTCGGGGATCGCGGGCACGCTGCTGGGCAACCTGATTCTGACGAGGACCGGTCTGAGTTTCCAGGCGGCGGCCCCCGCAGCGGCGCCGATCGCCAGTTTCACCGGCACACCGACCAATGGCACAGCGCCGTTGATGGTGAGTTTCAACGATACGTCGACGGAGTCGAACGGGACAATCACCAACCGTTTCTGGAGTTTTGGCGACGGCAGCACGACGAATGTCACCACCACTAGCGTGGTCTATACCTATGCTGCGGCGGGCAGCTATTCAGTCGCGCTGACCGTCTATGGCACGGGCGGCTCGGGCACTGTGACGCTGACCAATTATGTCCTTGTGACCGCAGCCACGGCACCCACCATTGCCACGAGCAGCCTGCCGAATGGGACCGTGGGCAACGCGTATACCTACACGTTGGCGGCGACCGGCGGGACGCCACCGTACACGTGGTCGGTGGTGTCGAATGCTCTGCCGTCCGGACTGGAATTGGTCGCCGCTACAGGCGTAATTACCGGCACGCCCACCGTGGCGACGACGGCCAACTTCACCGTACAAGTGGAGGACACGAACAACCTGTCTTCGGACCAGAGCTTCGCGCTGACGATCAACCCGGCGGCTAGCCGGGTCATTGGCCTGAGCGGCAACCTGGCGTTTGGCAACGTGAGCACGGGCGTGACCGCGACAGCCACGCTGACGGTTTCCAGCTCCGGCAACTCGTCGTTGACAGTCACGGACATCAGTTATCCCGCTGGGTTCAGCGGTGCGTTCAGTGGCGTTATCGCCGCCGGCGGGTCAACCAACGTGACCGTGACCTTCTTGCCGACCGCGCTCACGAGCTACGGCGGCACAGTGACGATCAACTCCGACGCGACGAGCGGCACGGCGACCATCGGCGCGTCCGGTACCGGGGTTCTGCCGCTGGCGCGGATCATCGGGCTGAGCGGGAATCTGACATTCGGCAACGTCATCACGGGCACCATGGTGACCGCGACGCTGACAATCGCGAACACGGGCAACACAAACCTCACGGTCGCCAGCATCAGCTATCCCAGCGGCTTCAGCGGCGCGTTTAGTGGAGTCATCATGGCGGGCGGAGCAACCAACGTGGCAGTGACATTCTCGCCGACGGCGCTCACAAGTTACGGCGGCACGGTGACGGTCAACGCGAACCAGACAAGCGGCATGGCGACTATCACGGTGTCCGGCACCGGGGTGTTGCCGCCGACGCGGATCATTGCACTCAGCGGGAACCTGGCATTCGGCAATGTGACCACGGGCACGACTGCCGTGGCGGCGTTGACCATATCAAACGCCGGTAGTACGAACCTGACTGTCGCGGCCATCTCTTACCCCAGCGGGTTCAGCGGGGCGTTCAGCGGGGTCATTGCGGCTGGCGGCGCGACAAACGTGACCGTGACGTTTGCGCCCACGGCGCTCACGAGTTACGGCGGCACGATAACGGTTGCGAGTGACGCAACCGGTGGCACCAGTATGATCGCGGTATTCGGAGCGGGCGTGGCGGCTCCGACGATCGTGACATCAAGCCCGCTGCCAACGGGCACCGTTGGTGTGGCTTACAGCCAGCAATTGGCGGCCAACGGCGGTCTGACGCCGTACCACTGGTCCCTTGCATCCGGCCAACTCCCCTTGGGATTGGCATTGAGTGGGACGGGCATCATCGGGGGCACGCCGCTGGTCGCGACCAACGTGAGCTTCAGTATTCGCGTGATTGGCTCGAACGGACTGTCCTCGGTTAGCGCGTTCAGCCTGGCAATACGCGGCGCGGGTGTCGAAGGGTATGTCCCGGGCCGTTACGACGGCCTGGTATTCCTCACCAACAACGTCGCCGGGGAAATTATCGGCTCGGCGCGGATCACCGTGACGAAGTCGGGAGCATTCCAGGCCCAAGTCCAATACAACGGGACCAAATCTGTCGGCCGTGGCCAATTCAATGCGTCGGGCGACTGGGCGGGGACGCTGGGAGCGTTGAGCGGCACCCTGCATCTCGATGTGGTCAACAACACCGATCAGATCACGGGCACATTGACGACCGGCAATTTCACAGGCAGCCTACTGGCAAATCGGGCCATTTACAGCGCCGCCAACCCCGCCCCATGGGCGGGGTCGTACACGACGCTGCTGGTGGGACCGGATAATCCATCGGTGCCGGCGGGGCTGGGCTGGGCGAATCTGCAGATCTCTTCGGATGGGTGGGTTGTGTTGAGTGGACAGCTCGCCGACGGCTCGCGGTTGCACCAGGTTGTGCCGGTATCCAAGTATGGCACATGGCCATTGTTCGACGTGCCGAGCGGACTGTACAGTTTGCTGGCTGGCTGGGTAACGATGACCAACTCTCTGGCGGTGTTCAACTCGGGATCGATGTTGTCCGCCGTGAACGCGGATTTGATCTGGTACCAGCCTGCGGCTGCGGGCAGACGGTTCTTCCCGAATGGTTTCAGCACGGAACTGACTTTGGTCGGTTCTCCGTACACTGTTCCCGCACCGGAAACGCCGGTCCTTTCGGTGTTGGACACCAACTGCAACACCGTGATGGTGTTTGGCGGCGGGACTGGTTCGGCGATAATTACGAATACCGTGACACTGACGCTAACGGACCGGGTAATCGACTGCGGTGATGGAACGCTCTCATTCGCCGTGACACCATCCACGGGATCCTTCAGTGGCACATTTGTGCCATCTGGGACGACGAAGAAACTTCGTTTCAGCGGTCTGTTTCTGCAGAATGGAAACGTCGGCGGTGGTACGTTTCTCGGAAGCGATGCGACCGGCTACGTGACAGTGGAGCCTATCATCGAGACGCCGTAGCCGACCAAGGCGACATGTTTGTGGCTAAAGCCAGCGGTGTGAGCATCCGCCGAATCTTCCTCGGAACTTCTGTGGGAATTCCGCGGACACAGTACGGATATTGTGTGCAATAAAAAGCCTTGTGGACTCAAGGGGTAGAGCGTCCGATCTGTAATCCAGCCGGATAGGTTGGACACGCCCGGTGCGCCTTCTGAGCACAGTGCGTTCGACAGCGACTGCGCGGAAACGGAGAATCCAATGCCTTGCCGGTAGGTTGGCCGATGCGCGGACAGTCCGTATCCCATGCGTGATCGTCTGCATAAGATGTGCGTGTACCATTCGGGTACCTTGCGTGGCCTGTGAATAGGCATTGAGTCGTACATGCATGGCATGCGTGTGGAAAGAGTTCGGACAGGAATTGGATACACAGCGGAAACAGCGCGGACACAGGCTGGTTCCAATTCGGACAAAAGATGGTACGAGCATGATCACGATGGTGTCGTCAGTGGTCATGGTTGGACAGCACACTGAGCGCCCGACCCGAATCGGAAAGCGGAACGGAGTCGTACCGCGTTGTGGTGTACGCGGGGAGACGGCAGAGAAGCGGCGATAAGGGGCGGGTGTTGAGTGTGCCAATTAACCGAGACCGTCGCTTGGGCTGGCCTGGATTCGAGGCACGAAGAAAGCAGGCCAGTCAAGGTGCGGGCTTGGGACTTTTGTCCCGTCCTGCGGTATCGGGAATCAACCATTGCGACATGGATTGACGCCTCGATGTGTTGTGTAGCTGCTACACACGCGAGCTATTTCTTTCAGGCACACTGCCCGCTGTGAACATCGGTAATCCGCCAGAAGGGACGGAAGTGGTTTATGTGGTTCTCGCCTACTGAAATCACAAGTTGGCCTTATCAGAAGCGAAGCCCTCGGAGCGTCTCCAAAACCTGTCCAGCACAAAATGAAGAATTCTCTGCAAACATAGGCAAACAAAGAAATTGGCGGCTACGGGCAGCAATATGCGACCCGGCCGAGTTCCGGATTCTCCATTTCACCCGTGCTACTCTCGCGCCTGCGATTCAGAAAGAGCAATGGCCTGTGAACACGTTGAACAATGAACAAACCATTTGTGGTCGGTTGAACGTCAGTCGCCTTCTGTCTCAACTGTAGTCGGTTGCCTATGGTTGCTATCAAAGCACAATACCGCCTCAGTGACGCCAAGGAGTACTTCTCCGAACACTTGAGCGTTGGTGACTACTACACCGAAGGCCAACAGGTGCTGGGTCAGTGGTACGGTGAGGGAGCCGAGAAACTGGGGCTGTCGGGGGTCACACGTCAAGACGACTTCGTTCGGCTCTGTGAGAACCTTCATCCGCAGACCGGCGACAAGCTGACGCTGCGCCAAAACACCACGCGTCTGGATATTGGTGGGGATGGCCAACCTCGTGAAAACACGAATCGGCGTGTGTTCTACGATTTCACGCTCTCACCGGCCAAATCGGTGTCCATCGCCGCCCTGGTGGGCCATGACTCGCGCATTGTCGAGGCGCACGAACAAGCTGTCACGGTGGCGCTCAGTCAGTTGCAGGCCTTCGCCTCGACGCGCGTCCGCAAGAAGGGCCAATGCACGGATCGAACCACGGGCAACATCGTGGCTGCGGTGTTCCGTCACGACACCTCGCGCGCCCTCGATCCGCACTTGCACACGCACTGCATCGTATTCAACGCCACGTTCGACTCGGTCGAGGCGCGGTGGAAAGCGCTCCAGAACCACGACATGCTGATGGCGCAGAAGTTTGTCGAGAACGTCTATTATCATGAGTTGTCCCGCGCCTTGAGGCAATTTGGCTACGGCATCGAAAACCAGCGGCGGGGGGATTTCGAGATCGAGGGTGTGTCGCCGTCGTTGATTGAGAAGTTCTCGAAACGGCATCAAGAGATTGACCAAAAGACACGCGAGCTGCTGGAACGCGAACCAGAGAAGGCCACTGGCAACGTCGCTGCCATCCGCGACCGTATCGCCCATAAGGAACGGGCACGCAAGATCAAGGGCATCACCCTGGGCGAATTACGAAGCAGTTGGGACCGGCAATTGACCGACGCGGAGAAAACATCGCTTGGCCGACTAACTAAGGAACAGCCGTCAATTGCGGCATCCAGCGAGGCGTTGGCAGAACAAGCAGTTGCGTGGGCTGAGGAGCATCTGTTTGAACGCCGTTCGGTGGTGCTGGAACACGAAGTGTGGCGCCACGCTCTGGAGCATGTGCGAGGACAGAACGTGGAGTTGGCCGAGATTCAGGCCGCCGCGAGTCGGCGCGGCTACGTGGGCTACAAACAGCATCCCGGCCGGATCACGACTCGGGATGTAATCGACCGCGAATGGGAGATTGTGTGCATGGCGCGTGATGGCATTCGTCGATGTGCGCCACTTTGCCCCGGACACTCGATCCAGAATGCCAGCTTGGATTCCGAGCAACGCGAAGCCGTCGACCGCATTCTGCGGTCGCAGAACTTTGTCACGTTGTTTCGCGGCGGGGCCGGCACTGGCAAGAGCTACGCACTGCGTGAAGTGTACGGCGCTCTCCGGCAAGGAGGGCGCACAATCGCAGTCGTCGCTCCGCAGCGGCAACAAGTCATGGACTTGGAACGCGACGGTTTCCAAGGTGCCCAAACCGTCAGCGCGCTTCTCGCTCGCGCGACGCTGCCACGCGGTGGTGTACTGCTGGTTGATGAGGCCGGGCAAATCGGCGGCCGGCAGATGCACCAACTCTTGAGCTTGGTGCAAGCGAACGAGGGCCGGGTGATTCTCTCCGGCGACACTCGCCAACACGGTGCGGTGGAAGCCTCCGATGCGCTATGGGCCATCGAGAAGTATTCCACGCTGCAGGCCATCGAGCTGACAACGATTCGGCGTCAAGACCCGGCCCGTGGAAAAACTCGGGCGGAGCGCGAGCGGATCGCCCAATACAAGCAAGCGGTGCAGGAAGCGTCGGAAGGCAATCTCGACGCCTCCTTTCGGCGTCTGCACCGACAAGGGGCGGTCGTGGTTTGTTCACCACAGGCACAAGCCGAGCGTCTTGCGCAGCGGTATCTGGCTCTGGCCGAGCAGCGCCAGTCGGTCGTGGTGGTTTCGCAAACTTGGTCGGAGATTCACCGAGTCAATGAGCAGGTCCGCGTTGCGTTGAAATCCCGTGGACTTCTCGGGTCTGAGGATAGGGCGGTCACGGCGCTGGAAACAGTTGATCTGACCGACGCCCAGAAGCGAGACCGACGATTCTACAAAGATGATACAGTCCTGGTGCTGAACCGGAATGCCGGCGGATTTCAGAAGGGCCAGACCTGTCGGCTGTTGGCTATCAGCGACAGAGGCTGGATTCTGGAAGGTTCGGACAAGGTTCGCACGGTGCCGTTCCGATTTGCGGGTCGGCTGACCGTGTGCCAGCCCACGGAACTTGCATTGGCTGCTGGTGACCGTCTGCAATTGAAGGCCAACGCCCGCACGCGTTCCGGCCAGCGCCTCGCCAATGGCGAACTGGTCACAGTGGAGAACGTTGGCGTCGATGGGCGAATCAGACTTACCGATGGACGAGTCTTGGAAAGAGACTACAGGCAATTCGTGCGCGGGTTCGCCATCACGTCTTATGCGTCCCAAGGCAAGACAGTCGATTATGTCTTGTTCTCTGATTCTGGCATCAAAGCCGCGACGAGCCAGCAGCAGTGGTATGTGACCATATCCCGTGGGCGCAAAGGAATAACGATCTTCACCACTGACAACGCCCAACTGCGCGAGAATATCCTTCGGTCTGGTGACCGGACCTTGGCAATTGATCTGGCAAAGGACGGCTACCTGCGCAGGCTCGGCATTCCTCGGTGGTTAATGGCACGCTGCCGGCGCAACCGGTCGTTTGCCGCGGCCTTTCGGCAAGCCAGGCTCGATGCACACGCCAAGTTACGACAACGCGCTCTCAAACATAGTCAAGGGATCAGGGTGGGATGATCAAGTCCAGTCAGAACGAGAATCGCCGAAGTCAGCCTTGCTGGGAGCGCGATTTCCAGACACAGGCCCTGCGCGTGGAGTTGGCTGATGAGAGTTCCTACGTGTTCCCATACACTCGTCTCGCGTTCGTACGATTCGAGCCCGGTAACGACCACGACACAGTTCGACTTCGTTCGGACACTCACGAAATCCAAATCGTTGGAGAAAACCTGCGTTCGTTGGAATTGGCGCTGCAGAAGTTCGCCGTGGATTGGGTGAAGGGCTTAAGCGAGCGCTACGACCTTCAGACAAGCGACGATCCCGTTCGGATCACGAAAATCACCGTCAGCGAGCTAAAAGAGTAAACATGACCGGTGCAGACGCATGAATGGCATGGCACCAAACGGCGGTAGAGAGGGAGAGGCACCTCTGCCGCGCCTCTATCTTCGGCCCAATGAAGCAGCGCGCGCCATTGGCGTTTCGCGACGCACCCTGTCAGAGTGGCAGTCCTCTCGCCTCATCGGCTTCCGTCGTGTTGGCCGCACGGTACTTTTTTCCGTTGCGGATATTCTGGCCGCGATTGAGCGCTACCGCATCGCCCCCCTCGGCGAGCCGAAACGGCCTCAGCAGCATGGCGAGATCGGCACGGTTCCCGGACTGACGACGGTTAACTCCAGCGAGTCGCCAAGACGCAAACGCAGAATAGAGCGGATCACACCTGAGCCGGCCACGTCGTAGCTAGGCCGCCGCTGGCCGCTGCATAGGCACCAAGACCGTCGCGACCACCAGAACCTCCTCAGAATAACGTCTCCCGTCTCTGCGTTGGCGCAGGAAGCACGATCACCCTCCCGAAGTGCCGTTTTCTCATCGGAGACACCTCTGCGAGCGTAACGTGACTCATGCACGAGCTACGGCATGATCACGGCCAAGCCTCATCGTGCGTAACTGTGCGTAACTTCGACAGGAAAAGTGGCACATTTCTCTGCGTTTCATTGCAACGCACTGCAAATGACAAATACGCCTGCAAGGCAATTATTGTAAGGGTTGCATGCGGTTCTGCTCATAATGCAGTGGCTTAGAGAAAACACCCTTGGGCGCTTCCGAAGACCGATGCTCTATCCAGTTGAGCTACGGGCGCACGTGGAAGCGGCGCGATCGGAGCTACTATGCCAGTTTCACGGCTCGTAGCAAGCAAATGGGAATGGGGAAGCCGCGTCCGTCGAGGGTTCTGGCAGGCCCTACGGGGTGATCACGGCGCGGTAGAAACGCTGGGACGGCTGCACGTCCATGAAGTCGGTAAGAATCAATGGGCCGCCGATACTAGGGGTCGGATCGCCGGTGTTGATCC
>Ga0187875_10000272_pt1 | contig 46651 bp, 45 predicted proteins | sample June2016WEW_17_1_2_FD_132978 | JGI IMG/M metagenome (GOLD analysis project Ga0187875, IMG submission 132978) | Peatland microbial communities from SPRUCE experiment site at the Marcell Experimental Forest, Minnesota, USA - June2016WEW_17_10 | ecosystem: Environmental > Terrestrial > Soil >...
CCGTCGAGCTTAACCGTACCGCTGATTTTGCCTTCTCCCGCAGCGCTGACACTCTGATTCAGAATCAGTGCGCCACCACCTAGCAGAACCACTGCCGCTAGCACGGCAGCAGATTTGTATCGACTTCTCATAGGTCTTTCTCCTTGAACCTGTAACGCTGAAAACTTTTCCTGCGGCGCCGATTGTAGCCCTACTGTTGGCCCGCCGGTGCATTGGGATCGACGGGCTTCAGATTGAGCTGCTTCGCCATCTCTTTTTCCTTGCTATGCTGGTTCATAAAGGTTCGCAGATAGAAAACCAAGTCCCACGCCTCGTCGGGCTTGATATTGTCCGCAAATGACGGCATGGGTGTACCATCCAGGCCGGTCATGAAAATTCTGTAAATGTCCTGATCGGTCTCGCCGCACTTGGGCCTTGCGCCCGTAGTAAAGTTGAAAGCCTCAATCGGGCGGCCCAGATCGTCGGTGAGAGTGGGAGCTGAAGGCCCATTGGCCATACCCTGCACCCCGTGGCACTTCCAGCACTGCACGCGAGCAAATACGTCGCGGCCTGCCTTGATGCGCTCAGGAGTAACCCCGGGCTCAGGCGGAATGGTGATTGGGGTTCCCGGTTTTTCGTTTGTCCAACGCGGAGAGAAGTGCTTGACCCAGGCCACCAGGTCAGCGCGCTGCTGCTTGGTGAAGGTGCTCCACTGCGGCATAGTGGAGCGGTCCATGCCGCGAGCGATGGTATCGAAAAGATCTTGATCAGTGGGCAAAGTCCCGCTCGGGGTGGAGCGGCACTTAAACACGCCCAACTGGAAGTCGCGGGGCTTGGGGAACAAGGGCGGCTCGTACCACTTCGCGTTTTCGCCATTGCCATCGCCCAGCTCACCGTGGCATCCGACGCAGTACCGGCGGTAGTCGGCCTTGGCGTCCTTGGCGTGACCGGTAATATTTCCGACGTGGCTCTCCGCGCCAATCCGTGTCTGTATGTCTTCATACGCGAGCTGTGCCGATGAAGTCAGCGGGAGCGCCAAAAATGCAGCCGCGCCCAACCAAAGCGACCACTTCACCAATCTTGTCCGCATGTCTATCCCTCTTGAAAGTCGAAGCTTAGAAATCAAAGTCAAATCCGAGCAACAACTCGCTCGTGTTGATGTTGGCGCTAGAGAGACCCAGAGACGGACCCGTACCGTCCTGGTGCAACCAGTTGTACTCGTTGTGCCAGGCAAAGCCGGCGCGGCTAGTCATGAACGGGTTGTAACGGTAGCCGATGGTGTAGGTCGAGATATTGCCGAAATTCTGAGCTGTCCCCGGAGTTGACTGTTGCGACATCCGGATGGTCTCATACCGTCCGATGAAGATCAGTTGCGGGCTGTACACGTAGTGAGGTTCAAACAACACACCGTTCCAGGTTGGGTTTCGGGCTCCCGCGGAAAGGGTGGTTCCAGTGGTGTTGTTGCCGCTGGCGATGCCGTCGATGAAATCGCCATAGCCCTGGCCAAACCAGGCGCTATCCTCGCCATGTTGAGTCACCACCTGAAGGTCGACATGCTGGCCGAAGTAAAACTGACCAACGAAGCCCTCGCGGCTGAAACCCTTGTTGCCGATGCCGGAGCCGGGAATTACCATCGATCCGCTCGGACCAGTTTGCGTGAGCCAGGTCGTTGGCGCCTGGCCGACCATGGCGTAGAAGCCAACTCGCTGCACTCCCGACCTGCCGGCATCGAAGGCCTGGCTGGCGGCGAAGAATCCGGTATAGGCGCTACCGTAGGGAAGCTGCGTCGTTCCGTCATTCGAACTGAGCAGCGCGCCTGAGTAGCGAGTGCGGTCGTTGTAGGAGTGACCCATCACTTCGACACCGAGTTGGTTGTCACCCATCTGGCCGAATATGTTGCCATCGCCTTGCGGGATGAAGTGATAGATCTGGTAGATTCCGCCGTTGCCGGTCAGCGTCAGAATGCGCTTCTCGGAAAGCAGGTTGTCCAGTTCGAACTTACCGAGCTTGACGTTAAGCCACGGACTGCCCCACAGGTTATCGAGCCGGGCAAACACGCTTTCGAAGTGGAACGCGCCGGTCGGATCCGAAGAGGGCAGCAAGTAGAACGAGAAGTTCTTTTCCAACGTTCCACCGGTGTGGAAGTCGAGGCCGCTCAGGTCAAAGCCGGAAGTGGTCACGCGCTGTACCGCCGACCCCGTCGGCGTGGGGCTTCCCGCCGAATAGGTGTCGACCAGCACTTTGCCGGTACTGACGCGATGCCAGATGGGGGTGATGCGGAACGTTACCGGCCAATATCCGGGGTTTTGCCAGATCGGGGCATCGCGGTCATTCATCAACTGGTAGCCGTTGTCTTTGAACTTTTGCCCAAAGTAATTCAACATCGGCCAGGACTCGTGGCAGGCAGAGCAGCGCAAACCGTACTTACGGGCGAACGCGGGAAGCGCATTCGCAGGCTGGCTGCAAGTCAACACTAAGGAGATGAGAATCAAAGAAACAGCAGAAAGCGAGGTCGCGAACTCGGCGATACTGCGAAGCCGCAAACGCTTCATAGCGTGCATGACCGGACTCCTCGGCGTTACATCAAAATCAGTTTTTTGTTAGACCGCATAACCCACGAAGCGAAAAGAAACTTCAGCCGTTAAACGGGAAACCCCTTCCCATCCAACCGCGCGTCTGACCCTTTGATGGAGGTCCTACCACCTTACCGGAGGCGAATCCTACTACACCCGAAATGAGAAGTGCAAGGTGTTTCAGGAATTTTTTTTACTAAAATTTTACAAAGTCTCTTTTCGCAACATTCTGGAACTTTGATTGGCATCGGAGTTAGATCGCCGCCTGCAGTTGACAGCTTTGTGCCGATCATACGAGACTTTGTTTCAGGAAACGGTGAACAGCGTGAGTGGTCAGGTAGGGTCCAAGGGTTGGCGTGCATTTTCCCCGAGCAAGAAATCCCCCGCCGGGGATGACATCATTGACCCGCGATTTCGCTCGGTTGATGTCGCGCCAGTCCTGTCGGCCAGTTCGATCTTTTCGCTCATCCTGGCCTTCGTTTTGCTGGCTGCGGTTCCAGTTCCCACACCCGCGAAAGATAAGCTGACCTACGGCGAAGGCCTTATCGTTAATATCCCTTTGCCCCCGGCAGAAGTGGCGCAAGTGGTGGACGATATTGCCCAGAACGGCGTGATCCGGGGAACCAAGGAATACAACAAAGACGAGTTCGTCGGGGGAGCAAAGGCCGCTAATACTCCGCAGGTATTTTCGCCGTGGGATCAGGGCGGCAAAGTTTTCTACAAAGTGCGGACCCAGGCGATCGATCCCCGAAACTTCAAGGATGGTGGCGACGTCGGAACCCTGGTCGTGCGCTACGTGGTTCAGCCCCAGGGAGATTCGAACACAGTTCTGCGCATCGATGCTTTATTTCAAGAAGACTTCCGCCGTACCGTCCACCAATCCAATGGATCGATCGAGAGCGCCGAGTACAAGGACATTCGGGAACACCTTGACGGCATCGAGATCATGAAGGCCCAGACTGCCGAGGCTCAAAAAGAACGCCAGGAGCGGCTGCTGCGGAAGCAGAATCTGGCGACCAACACGGCGGACAATAATTCCGTGTCTGCCACTCCGCCTCAACAGCCTCCACAGTCCGCCTCGGCGATGGAACGTAACTCCGATATCTCCTTGCAAGGAGTGACAACCCCGTCCTCGGAACCTCCGGCATCCGCACCAGCTCCCCCCGGCCAGACGTTGGAAGAGCGCGTTAAGGATCTGCGCAAGCAAGTCGAGCGCATCGTCAAAGCGCCGGGCGCACCGCTCAAGTCCGCTCCATTTCACACGGCGAGCACTTTGGAGTTGCTCCCCCCGGGCACAGAAGTGTTGGTTGTGATCTCCACGCCGTATTGGTATGGGGTGGAAACGCGCGACGGCCAGCACGGATGGATGCAGCGCGATCAGCTGGAGCTGCTGCAATGAAAGTACAAAGGAAAGTTGCTCGAATCGCTTGGTTCATGCTCGGGGCGATTGCTTTGTCTGGCTGCGCGTCATCGACCTACGCTCAAAGTAATGAGTACGAAAGGGCCTTCCCCCAATCCAAAGCCACCATCGAGAAAACCCTGAAGGAGATGCAAACTTCCGGGCGTCTCCCCCTGCTGGACGGTTTCGCCAGCTCTGCGGCTCATCCCTTGGAACGCTATCAACGCGGCTACTATCAGTCAAAATTTCAGGTCAGCTCGACGCCATCGGGCGGCTCCGTAGTACGGGTAAGCGTACAAGTTACTGCGTGGTATGGCGATCCTGTCCCGTCTAAATCGGGATATCAATTACTCACGTCCAACGGGCGCCTTGAAGCCGATGCCCTTGATCAATTGGCGGACCAACTCGCCGCCAACAACTTGCCTCCTGCTGCGGCTCGTCCAACCACGGCTACTGCGCAGCAACCGGCCAACCTTCCCGCGAACCCGCCCTCAAATCCTTCCGCCGCGACTGAACCAACGATCTCAGCGCCCGTGCCGCGGCTGCCTGAAGAAAACGGCAAGTACTCCTCATCATTGTCCCAAAGCCTGTCGGCGCAGGCACAGGCGAATCCCCAAACTGGATCCAAACCTCCCGACAAAACCGCTGGCCCGCTCCAGACCGAAGTCGACAGCTTGCAGGAGGTTCTCAAGAATCAGGCACATCCCAAGAACATAGTGGCCGTGAAAAAGTCTGGAACTCCCGTGGTGGCAGCGCCCAGTTTGAACGCCAGGACTCTATTCCTGGCAAGCGCCCACGATGAGTTCGAGATGTTGAATTTCGATCGCGATTGGGTGCACGTGCGTATTTCAGGCTTGTCCCGCGGTTGGATCTGGCGCAACAACCTTGAAATGCCCGAGAGTGTTCCGGACAGCGATGCGCCCCCCAGTTCGTCGTCCCTGCCCGCCGCAGCCGAGCTTTTCCATGTGTCTCGCGAAGAGATCGCACCCTTTCCCGGAGATTGGGCTCCTCTCCGTGGTATGAGGGTGAAAATCGTTTCGGTGGAGCAGACCGATGAAAATGCCAAAGATCCAAGTCCACAACTCAGACTGGAATTCGCTAAGTCCGTATTGGATAAGGGCTATTCAGAACTGGCACAGAAGACGCAGGAACTTGCTGGGATTGTGGTAATCTTTGATTCCGCTGACGGGGGAATGATTGCCGCTACTTTCCTCACGCTGCAACAGTGGAAGGCGGGAACGCTTTCTGATGCGGCTCTGTGGCATCAGTGCTTTTTTGATCCTCCGGAGCCTTTCACTCAGTCCGGGGCATCGGCAAGCAAGTAGCTCTTGGTTTGGAGTTTGGGCATCGAACCGCTTGTTGCTTTGCGGCTTCAGCCTGATTTGACTTGACTTTCGAAGTTTAGAAGAGTAGCTATGCAATCCTTGGGTGGATTGTGGGTCAACCTAGCGCGCTCGCCCGGGAAAGTGTCATGAGCGGTGACAACGATTGAGCCTGAGAGTGCACCCAACGCGGTACGACAACCACACCACTGATCGACCATGAGCGCCATGACCAAACCAATGCCCGAATTTCGCCGGCAGGCGAGTTTACTCCTGCGTGATTATGCCGAATTGATGAAAGCCCGCGTCACCACCCTGATCGTGATGACCGCATGGTGCGGCTACTATTTCGGCGCGCAGAAAGCCGGCATTTCCTCGCTGTCCTGGGGACTTTTTCACGCCCTGCTGGGAATCGGCCTGGTCTCAAGCGGGACGGCGGCTCTGAATGAAGTGATGGAATACAAAGTGGACGGGCACATGCGCCGCACCGCGCAGCGTCCACTCCCTACAGGCCGCATGAGCTTGTTTCATGCCACCACCGCCGGTCTGGTCGCGACGTTGGGCGGGTCGCTTTATCTCGCATACTTTACCAACCCCCTCACCGGTCTGCTGACCTTCCTCACGTCGGTGGTTTATCTAGCCGCTTACACACCGTTGAAACGCATCTCGCCGATCTGCACTTTCGTAGGGGCTTTTCCGGGAGCGATGCCGGGAGTCTTAGGATGGGTAGCGGTACGGGGACAACTGGAGTGGGGCACTTTGATCTTGTTCGCCATCCTCTTCGTCTGGCAGTTCCCGCACTTCTTTTCGATCGCCTGGCTCTACCGCGAGGACTATGCCGCGGGCGGAATTCGGATGCTACCCGTGGTTGAGGAGGATGGAAGGTCCACGGCGCGTCGCATCGTCGTGTACTCTCTGATTTTGATTCCTCTCAGCGTTCTGCCGGGCGTTTTCGGGATGGCGGGAAAGATTTATATGGTGGGAGCGGTCGTTCTCGGAATCGCACTTTTTTATTTCGGGGCACGGCTCGCCTTTTTAAAGCTGCCGCTCACGAATCCGCGATCGAAGATGTTTGCCCGCCACGTGTTGCAAGCTACGGTGATCTATCTCCCGCTGCTTTTTGCTCTGATGATGAGCAACTCTCTGAAGCCCTGAAAGATCTTTCAGGTTTATGATCGGACACTGCGCTGCGGCGAAGCCGCCCAGGTATTTGTTTGAATCCATCCTCTACTGGATGGTGCTGCCGACCTGCGAAAACACATTGCCTGCATTCGATCCGATCAACCGGACCGCGCTGATCGCGATGACAAGAATAACGGCCAGCATCATGGAATACTCCGCCACATCCTGCCCTTCTTCACTGGAAAATATCTTGCTCCGCAAGTATGGAATGATTCCCTTTCGGTTCATGCTGCCCCCGAAAACGCCGAAGATCTGGTTGCCGACTGGGCGTTAGAATGAGCCAAGCTCATGCCCCACGGATCGCTTTCCTGCGAAAGCAACTGCAAGCCAACCTGATACTCACCCCGTCCATCTACCAACCGCGTCCAGATCACGCTGAACTCGACGCGGCGTTGCCGAAAGAGAACGACCAGGGTGTCGAGCGCGCTCAACTGGTGGCGAATCGCGCCCAGCCGGGCGCCGGTTGGGGTGACATCGAGAGTGTGCGCCAGGACTTCAAAGAGCACGCCAGAAGCGTCTTTTCCCCGCACCCGTACCGGCAGGACCCCCTGCGTTCGAGTTTGATGACGCCTGTTTATTTTCATGTCGCAAATCACCTGAAGGGATCAGAAACAGTGTGAGGCAAACCAGCGCAAACTGGAATGGCCCCAATGTGGGAGGCACAAAGGTAACCGTGCGAAAGCTTTCAAAGGTTGCGCCCCGGGGTAACACGGATGTGGTATTGGGGGTAAAGCAAGGGCGGTGAAAGCGAGTATATTGGCGGTCAGTTATGAATCGACGCGAGTTCATTTCACAAGCGATGAATGCAACCGTAGCGGGCTCACTTGCTGCAAGGACGCCCCTAATCTCGAGCTGTCTAAGAGTCGGTGCGACGGGAGCCGCGGAATCACCCGCAACTCCTCAACCTCGGATTCTTGCGCTGGACCGGCACCGCTTCGGCGTGAACTATACGCCCTCGAAGAACTGGTGGTTTTGCTGGAATGAGTGGGAGGCGGACGCCATCAAACGAGACTTGGATGCGATCGCCGCTTTGGGGATGGATCATCTGCGCGTCCTGCTGCTATGGCCCTATTTTCAGCCCAATCCAAAGTGGGTGAGCCCGCTTCATCTGGATCGATTCGACCAACTGCTCTCGATCATGGGCGAGCGCAATCTGGATGCGGTGGTGACGGTTTTCACCGGGCAGTTGAGTGGGTGGTTCTTTCTGCCTCCGTTCAACAAACCTGGATCTGCTTTTTATGCCGATGCTGCGATCTGGAACGCGCAGGAAATGTTGATCCGGCAACTGGCACGCGTGATGAAGGAGAGGAAAAACATCATCGGCTTCGATTTTGGAAATGAGATCAACACCTGCTGGAGCACGGAACCAAGCCTGGGCGATGCATGGATGGCGAAGATGTTTGCTGTGATGGAGACTGTCGATCCCGAGGGGGTTCATGTCAATGGAGTGGATGAACTGCCGTGGTTTGAGTCAACCACGTTTTCTCCGAAGGCGCTGGCGGCGCGGCCGATGCCGGTGATGCATTGCTATCCGTACTGGTCCGGAGCTTTGAAGTTTGGCGGGCCGACGGATCCTCCGAGCATAAAGCTGCTGGCAGCGATGGCAACTTTGATCCGCTCGTATGCCGGCGATTCGCGAAAGCCGGTGTGGGCGGAGGAGTTCAATACCTGCATTGAAGCGCTGAATGAAAAGCAGCAGGCGGAATGGCTGGACAAGGCAGTATTGGACGCCATCGATTCAGGAGTGAGTTGGTTTACCTATTGGGATAGCCATGACGTGGACCGCAAATTCGAGTTCAACTCGCTCGAGTACAGCCTGGGGCTGCTCACGAATGACGGCAAGGTCAAGGAACAGGGGTGGGTATTCAAGCGGCTCGCCGATGAGTATCGAGGGAAAGCGGTGAAGTTTCCGGCTGAGCCTTTGCCGCCGCCACCGCTGGGTCGCGACCAGGATGGTACGTGGAGATGGATGCTGGATTGGATGGGGTGGAAAGCAACCGGGATCTAGCCCGAAAATATCAGGCGTGCTCCGGTGAAACGATTCGGTTCGCGCGGTGTCCACCGAAGGCGTGGATCGTCCTGGTTCCAGCAACGACTTCGCCTCCGTGTAACACGCCGCGAGGGATCACGTATTCCTCTCCGGCGTTTAATGGAATCCTGTTCGCGTCCATGATCAGCGTGTAGCGGCCCTGGACCACGAGCATGTACTCGTCGTACTCGTGCGCGTGCGGTGCCGATACGGCGATTTCGCGGCAGGTCCAGAATGCCATTTGGCTCCCCTCAGCGCCATCGAAGACGTAACCTTCCACTCCGGGAGTCGCCTGGCTGGTGGTCGCGATTCTGTTTGCCGAGCGCTTCATAAACTCCGGGAAGTCTTTCATCGGCGGAATACTCCTTCCGGCAATCTTGGCGGCATTGTGCCCCGGCCCTGAATCCGATACGAGCTAGTGTATAAGATAGTAAGAATGTCGCAGGCAGCGCCAGCTATCACGCGGAGCCCCGCGGATGTGGTCCGGATGACGCCGGTTTCGCAGGCGGGAAATGGGGTGTGCTATGCCGTGGCGGGCGAGACCTCGCTGAGCTCGTTTGATTTAGAGCGGATGATTGCGGCGGTACCAACCAAGGCTGCTGGAGCGCTGAAACGCAAGGCTTATTATTTTGTGCCGCTGACGGTGACGCAGGGTGAAGACATCCTGATTGCGGACCGTTACGATGTAACGCTGAGCGACAATGCGGTGTGCCATCGCAATCTCAATCTGGGCGATTCGCAGTGCGTCTTCATCTCCACGCGGTTGATGGACGACAAGTTTTCGGTAGCGTTCGAGTTCTATATCAATGTGGGGCACGCGCTGGTAGAGGCGGCCGGAGTTTCTCACGACTTCAGCGAACTGGCATGGAAGCAGGTGGAGGCGGGTACGCGCGGCGAAACCTCGCTGGATGCCTGGGAGGCTCGCAAGTTGGCGGTGGCCGGGGGTCCGGACGCGGAGTGTTTCAAGAACGAGTACTTCGAAGCCACGTTTGCCGACACCATCTCGATCTATCTGCTGTCGCTCTATCTGGACGTGGATTACTACGACCTGCGCGAGCGGGATTATCCGCTGCTGGCGCCCTCGGCGTTGGCAGAGCGGCTGAGAAAAGTCGCGGAGTTATTCCCGGCGAATGCTGGGTTTGAGTTTGCGGTGCTGTACAAGCGGCGCGGCTGAAAATCCTTGCCCCGGTTTTGCCCGGATCGACCCGGATTCAACTTGCTGCTGAGGGTCGCGCTCGAATTCTTTACAGCTTTGCACAGACGACAAGAAGCTGACCCAGGGGCTAGAGTTCGCATCTTTCGTGGCCCGGAGCGTCACGACTAAACGTCGTGCCCCTCCCAAAGCTTTCTAAACCAGCTCCTATTTACTTCCGATCACGAAGTTTATGGTACTCGATCCATTTGCGTTTACCGTGACGGATCGCTCCCAGGTTTTGGGCTCGGTGAAGATGGGGCGCTGCACGGCGTGCTCCGTCAAGACGTCGTAAGCCTGCTCCTTGCCGGCCAATCCCCAGCCTTCATGCCAGGCGACAATCTGATAGGTGCCGGGTGGCACGCTGCTGAATTCAAAGCGCCCACTCTCGTCGGTGACGGCGTAATAAGGATGAGGAACGACCATCATCTCGGCGTTCATCCAAACGTGGCCACCGTTGCAGCGCAGGTTGACCAGGCCCGGCGTTGCCATGGTGCGCGAAGTGATCTGATTTTGGAAAGGAAATGGCAAGTTGAAGCTGGCGGCTCCATCCATGTGGATGGTGTGCAGGGTGGCGTCGGAGCTTTGCATCTGCAGGTCTGCGTTGGCGGGCACCAGAAGAATGTGCGGAATATAGTGGCAATGTCTCTGATCAAGATGACGCCTCTGCTCGGGCAACGCCATCGCCTTTCCGGCGGAGACATTTTTCAGGTAGACGACCGTGTTAGCCACGCCGCCCTCGGGACCGACGATGAGGCGCTCCAGGCTCACGGTCTTCTTCCCCTCCGGATCGCAGATTTGCGGGTCTTTGGTGACGGGAAAATCCAGCTGATGCGGCATGGGTCCCGCCCACTTGATGGTCCCGGAGATGGATCCTCCGTCGGCAACAGAGATGACCTTATAGCCGCTATCGCCGTTTTGACCAACGGCGAGGACGGTAAGGACAGCGGGTAGAAACAGCGTCAGACAACGCAGCAACAGACTACGCATACGAAAAACCCCTGAAAGCCCACCGCCCGTTACACGCGACCGATCGCGGAACGTGGGCTGAAATTTCGGTCAAACTTGCTGTTCCGCACGCATCGGCCGGCATCCGTCTCCGCGGAATCGTGCTACACAGGGGTCCTGCCTGGACAGGTTCAGCACGCGTGTGTGCGGCTCTTGCTTGATTCCAATGGGGAGGAACCGTGGTTAGACGGGTCTGTGATTGAAATCACAACATTCAAGGTGCGCTAACGCACAGCAACAGTCGAGATTACCGAAGAGTTACGACTACCAGTAAGCCAGCTGTCGGCAACTTGTTCAGATCGGTGGATCTCCGAAGGTTGCGCGCATCCCTTCCGCCGGATCGTGTCGAATGGCTTACAATCTTGCTGCCATGACGGTACTGGTTCGATCCTTCGCCAAGATTAATCTCGGGCTGCGCATCGGGGCGATTCGCTCGGACGGCTTCCATGAACTACTGACTGTCTACCAAACCATTGCGCTGCACGACGTGATTCGCGTGAGTGTGCATCGGGGGCGAGGAATTGAGATTCGCTGTGATGACCGGAGGGTTCCAACGGGTGAATCGAATACTTGCTATCGCATCGTAGAGAAAGCATTGCAGGCGATGAAAGTGAAAGGGAGGGTCGTGGTCGAGATTGAGAAGCGGTTGCCGGTGCAGGGCGGGATGGGCGGGGCTTCATCGAACGCAGCAGCCGCGCTGCTGGCGCTAGAGCGCGCAGTGAGCAAGCATTTGCCAGCGGATGAGCGCCTCCGAATTGCGGGCGAGGTGGGATCAGACCTTCCGCTATTCCTGTTGGGCGGAACGGTGCTAGGCGTGGGCCGCGGGGAGCAGGTCTATCCCCTTCAAGATATTCCGGCGATGCCGTGCGTGGTGGTCACACCGGCGGTGGGAGTGTCGACTCCGAATGCGTTTGCCGAGTGGGATCGACTCTTGAGTAGGAAGGGGGGAGTTGGAATGTCCGCTGGACAGCCGGGGGCGGCGGTCCCCACACAACTCGGGGCCCTTCGGCAGTCAGGGCAAGCGGGCGGTAGGGCCCGTCCCCAAACCAGGAACGCGAAGACCACCGACGCGAAATTGACGATGGAGAACGCATCCGATAGAATAAACGAGCTTGGCTTTGCGCTTTCTGCATGGCTAAGCGAGAGTTACTCCGGTGCTCCTTTTAGAAGGGGCCGGGCCGAGAATCCGCTTCTCGCGCTTGTCCGGGCCGGGATCAAGAACGACTTTGAACAGGTCGTCTTTCCTGAATATCCCGAACTGAGTGAAGGTAGGAGTGCGCTGGACGGCGCAGGCGCGCAGTATGTGTCGCTGTCGGGCTCCGGGTCAACGCTATACGGACTGTTCGCTTCGAAAGATGCGGCTCGCAAAGCAGTGGCGACGTTGCGGAGCCGGGGGTGGGCGGCGCAGGCCACGGTTTCGCTGACCAGGCGGGAATACTGGCGAAGGATTTTCAGTTAGCGGCGATCTGGACAAATTTTTTAATTGTTGATTTTTGATTGTTGATTGAGAATCTAAGGTGCCCCGGGTTTGGGGTTCCATCAACAATCAACAATTGGACAATCAGCGATTGTCCTTACTGGGCCGTCGACTAATGGTAGGTCAAGTGCCTTTGGAGCACTTTGTCTAGGTTCGAATCCTAGCGGCCCAGCCAGAAAAACAGCTGTCAGCCGTGAGCCATCAGCTCTCAGTTGCGGAGAGAGCGGGGAGTGGGGGTTTGACTGACGGCTGAGAGCTGACAGCTGAGAGCTAACGATGGCCACTTTGGTGACGCCGCCCGAAAAGACGGAGAAAGCCGAGAAGCAGGTTCCACCCATGCCCGAGGAAAAACCGGAACGCAAGGCGCGTGTGAGGGTGGACGAGAAGTTCAAGATTTTCAGCGGCACCGCGAACGCTCAACTGGCAGATGAAGTCTGCCACTTCCTCGGCATGCAGCGAGGGCAGGCACTGGTGACGCGCTTTGCCGATGGCGAAGCCTATGTGCAGATCCAGGAGAACGTGCGCGGCTGCGACATATTCGTGATTCAGCCGACGTGCCGGCCGGTGGATGAGCACTTGATCGAATTGCTGATGATGATCGATGCGTTCAAGCGCGCGTCGGCACGGCGAATTACGGCGGTGATTCCGTACTTTGGATATGCCCGGCAGGACCGCAAGGATAAGCCGCGGGTGCCGATTTCATCGAAGCTGGTGGCGGATCTTCTGACCACTGCGGGGGCGCATCGAGCGTTGATCGTGGATTTGCATACACCGCAGCTGCAGGGATTTTTCAACATCCCGGTGGATCATCTTTTCGCGTCGCCCGTGCTGGTGGATCATTTTAAGAAACTGAATCTGCCGAATCTGACTGTGGTTTCGCCGGATGCCGGTGGCGTGGAGCGGGCCCGCTTTTTCGCCAAGAAGGTGGATGCAGCCCTGGCGATCGTCGATAAACGGCGGGTGGAAATGAACGTAGCCGAGGTGATGCATGTGATCGGCGACGTGAACGGGCGGACGTGCTTGATCATTGACGATCTGATCGATACGGCGGGCACGCTGGTGAAGACGGCGGCGGCGTTGGTCGAGAATGGCGCCATCGAAGTTTACGCGTGCTCTTCTCACCCCGTGCTCTCAGGCGACGCGGTAAGTAACATCAGGAACTCGGTGATTCGCGAAGTGGTGGTGACCAATACGATTCCGCTCACCCCGGAGGCGCAGGTGGAACCCAAGATCAAAGTGCTCACCATCGCGGGGTTGATCGGGCGGGCGATTCAGTCCATTCACGAGGAAACTTCAGTCAGTAAATTATTTACGTAAGGCAGGAATTTAAATTATGGCAACCACATTGGAACAAAATGTCTTGGAAGCGAACCCGCGGGAGGCAGGCACAAAGAACCAGGCGCGGCGTGTGCGGCGTGAAGGCAAGATTCCTGCCGTGGTCTATGGCGCAGGCAAAGATGCGATGGCGGTGAGCGTCGATCCACGCCACGTCCTGCGCATTCTCCGCTCCGAGAGCGGGCACAACACCATTTTTGATCTTGCGGTGGTTAGTCCTGCCATCGATGGCGGCGAGAGCGTCCAGGCCGAGAATGCCAAGGCAATGATCGTCGACTGGCAATATGAGCCGATCAAGGGACACCTGCTGCATATCGACCTCAAGCGCATCGCGATGGATAAGGCCTTGCGCGTCAGCGTGCCCATAACGCTTCAGGGCGTTCCGGCGGGCGTGAAGACCGAAGGCGGGATTCTGGAGCAGATGCTGCGCGAAGTGGAGGTCGAGTGCTTGCCCGGGGACATTCCTGGCCACATCGATGTCGATGTCAGTCACCTGACGTTCGGCAAAGTCTTGCGGGTCGCTGATTTGCCGCACAGTGACAAGCTGGAATTTCTAACGGACGCGAATCAACCCGTCGCTCACGTAACCAGTGTGAAGGAAGAAGTTGTGGTTGCGCCAGAAGCGGTGGCGGCGGAAGCGGGGGCTGCTCCGGCCGAGCCTGAGGTTATCAAGAAGGGCAAGGTGGAGACCGAAGAAGAGGGCGAGGCGGTTGCTGCCGAGAAGCCCAAGGCTGAGAAGAAGGAGAAGAAATGACAGCGTTTGGCGGGCGCTTCGGCAACTTCGCTTGCGCTCAGTTTCTCCTGGCAAGCTAAGAACTGAGCCCGCCGCCGTCATCCTGGGCGGAGCGAAGGATCTCCAGCGTGAAACTGATCGTCGGTCTTGGCAATCCTGGAATCGAGTATCAGTTTTCGCCTCATAATGTGGGCTTTCTCGCGGTGGATCGCATCGCGAGAAAGCTGGGCGTTGAAGTCAGAAACCGGCAATGCCGAGCGCTGACGGCGCGGGCGGTGATTGGCGGCGAAACGGTGTTGCTGGCCAAGCCTGAGACTTACATGAACCTGAGCGGCATGTCGGTCCGGGAACTGGTGGCGGAGTACGAGGCGAATCCGGAATCGGATTTGATCGTGATTCAGGATGAGCTGGATTTTCCGCTGGGCACGTTGCGGATTCATACGCGACGGAGTTCGGCGGGGCACAACGGGATCGAGTCGATCATCGGGGCTTTGGGCTCGCAGAGTTTTTTGCGTATTCGGATTGGCGTAGCTCCGGAGCCTAAGGTCGAGGACGGACAGCGGTATTTGTTGTCGCCGCTGGGCAAGGCGGATCTCGCGGTGGTGGATGGCGTGCTCGATACCGCCGAAGGGGCTGTGAAGGTGATTTTGCAGGAAGGTCCGGCGGCGGCGATGAACCGCTTCAACCGCAAGGAGCCGGGAGAAAAAGATTAGCCACCGATCCTCACCGATCAGAGTCTTTTCGATCGTTCTGGTCGATCCGTGGTAATCGGTGAAGATCTGTGGCCAAGATTTGGAGACAGCAAAATGAATCGTACTTATGAGTTGATGTTCATCGTCCGGCCAGATATGGCGGAGGAAGATTTAGAGAAGCTGGTTTCGCATCTGGAGACAACGGTTACGTCGGCTGCGGGAACGGTGAAGAGCATAGACCGCATGGGCAAGCGGCGCCTGGCCTATACCGTGCGCAAATTCCGCGAGGGCATCTACATCCTGATGACCATTGAAGGCACGGGCACGGTGATCCACGAACTGGAGCGACGTTTGCGCGTGTCCGAGCAGGTGATCAAATTTCTCACGGTGCGCGTCGACGAGGAGCAGAAGCGTCTGGATAAGATCAAGGCGCTTCGCGAGTCGCGCAAGAAGGCCAGCGCCCAGCCTGCGGCGGTCGCCGAGCAAACGCCTGCTCCGGCTGGAGAAGCGCCGGTGGCGGATGTGCCGACGGCGACGGTTTGAAGAACCGAAGAACAGTGGTCCGTGTCCGGTGGACCGTGGCCAGCTCTATCGCAGAGACAGTTTTGACTGGCCCCTGGTCACCGACCACTGGCTACTGATTCGACAAGGAGTGTTATGGCGGACGAAACAAAAGCACCAGCAACAATTGAGCGGCCAGCGCGGCCTTTCGGGGAGCGTTCCGGCGGAGGAGACCGTCCACGCTTCGGCGGAGGCGGTGGAGGCGGGCGTTCCGGGCCGGGCGGTCCGCCGCGTGAAGGTGGACGCAAGTTTTTCCGGCGCAAGAAGGTTTGCAAATTCTGCACGGAAAAGATCGCCGACATCAATTACAAGGACTACCGGCTGCTCGGCCAGTTCGTGGCGGAGAGCGGCAAGATTGTGCCCCGCCGTCTGACCGGCGTTTGCTCGCCGCATCAACATCGGCTCGCCTCGGCCATCAAGCAGGCGCGCAACATCGCGCTGCTGCCGTTTGCCGGGCGGGCGTCGTAGAAAAGCAGCGACTAGCGTCTAGCTCCTGGCCACTTTCGGACCGGGGTTGGCTAGAGACTAGAAGCTAGAAGCCAGGAGCTATCATGGAAGTCATTCTGAAAGAAGATGTGAACAAGCTAGGCGAGCGTGGGGACGTGGTGAAAGTTGCGGAGGGATACGGGCGCAATTTTCTTTTGCCGCGCAAGCTGGCCATCGAGGCGAATGAGGGCAACAAAGCCGTCATCGCGCAGATGAAGGCTGCCTCGGTGCGCCGCTCGGCCAAAGAAAAGACGCAGGCCGAAGAGTTGGGCAAGCAGTTTGACGGGCTATCGGCATCGTTCCAGCGGCGCTCCGGCGAACACGATCAGCTATTCGGCTCGGTCACTTCTGGAGACATTGCCGACGCCATTGTGAAGAAGGGAATCAGCTTGGACCGTCGGCAGATCCAGCTCCACGAGCCGCTGAAGACTCTGGGCGAGTTCACCGTGCCGGTGAAACTGCACAAGGACGTGACTGCGCATTTGAAGGTGGTCATTGAGAAGGAAGCGGCGGCGGGGGAATCCCTAAAGCCTTAGCCCGGGCGCTCTCTCCGGGCATCTCTTGTCGTACATTCAGCCACGCCCATTTGCTCACGCCCGCATCGGTCATCTGCACGTAAGCGTCATTCTGCGTAGAGAGCCGTTGGTCCATCCGCTGCCGTCGGTCGGCAAGTGGGTGAAATAAACGTAAAATTTCTGCCCCAGCGTGTGCGGGTCATCGCCCAGCCCGACGGCAGTGGGATAAGCCGCAATCGGCCCGAAGGTGCCCAGCGAGATGGGCAGCGTCCAGGTAAGACCGTCGATCGATTCCGCGTAAGCGAAGCTCGTATCGTCAGAGATAATCATCCCGTAGCGCTGCAACGAGCTGTTGAAGTGGATATCCAGATAGCCTGAATACGGGGCGCGCGGAATGAGGTCTGTAGACGCGCCGCCGATCGCGGGTTGCAGAATCCAGCTGCCTTTATAAAATTTCTGGAAGGCGATGGCGTGATGCGGTGCCGGTCCGAATGCAGCTGCGAGTACGTCGGCGGCCAATGCCCGCGCAACTGAGACATTCGTGGTGGTCGAATCCCCTTGAGAGTTCGTGGTGTGCAACGAACCGTTGGCCATCCACTCGGGGAAATACAAATAGAAATACTTGCCGTCGGGTGAGAGTACGAGCGGGCCGTCGCCGATTTCAAAGCCGTCGAGCCCCACGGCATAAGCCTGATTCAGCCGAATGATTTCGCCCAGGTCGGTCCAGCGCAGCCCGTGATCGGTCGATTCAGCCAGCCCCAAAGCCGCATAGAGAGCGTCATTGGGAAGCTCTGCATGATAGGTGGCCAACCAGTTCCCCGCCCCTGTCATGCCCGCAGGAACCTGATAGACCGGGCCTCCGACCCATGTAGCCATAGCTGGGATAGATCGGATTGACTGCGGGATTGGAATTCGCCGAGACACTGACGTCCTCAGGATCGCCGGAACCGAGAGGGTTTTCGAGCGTACCCCTCGTTGTCGTAACCGATCCGGACTTGTTGTCGCCGACCCAATGGCCTTGCCACATCTGCCGATAGTGCGCACCGCCATCGCTGCCGAAAAACTCGTAGCCATCCGCCGTCTTGACGACGCCGAGGGGCGTGTCGGGCCAATCGAAAGTGTCGGTGAGCGGCGGCTGAGCCTTAGCTCCCGCCGCGAGGCGCTGTGCGGGAGAAGCCACGACGATCAGCGAAGTCACAGAAGGATGGCAAAGTGGAACGGGGGCCTGGGCGGCGCAGACCCCGGTCGAGAATTGGAAGAAGCTTGCCATCAAGGCAACGGAGGCGAACGGGGCGCGGAAGAAGACAAGCATAAGCAGCCTCGATTCTGACTTTGTACCGTCGGAGGAGCCCGACGACCATCCTGGCACAGGGGTAAACCGTCTCCATCGCTTAAGAACACTGGAATCCGCAGGATGTCGCGCACGCTGCAAGCCAGGTTAGCTTCGATGGCAACGACGGACGTCGCACACGTTGTGCGACTGTTCTGTTTCGCTAACTCATTATTATAGAGTCGCCTAGGCCCCATAGATCTTCCCGCCAGCCTATAATTCCTGCTCACCGTTCCGCTGACTGAGCGTCTATTCCTATGCAAGCCCGGGTACGGCATCGACACCGGGCGGTATAGGAAAACGACAAGAACATGCCGGCCGATGTTTGGGCAGTCACACTTGCGGTTGGTACACGGGCCCACTCGAAAACGGAGTCCGAGAGAGTGGAGAAAGTCAGCGGGATACGGGACCCCACGCGGGGCCGCATGGCTGGGCAAGAACGCCGCATCGACGATACGATCCTCATCCGCGAGGCGCAACGCGGCAACCGCGGCGCCTTCGAGGAGCTGGTGCGGCACTATGACCAGGCGGTGTTGCGGCTGGCGCTGCATCTTACCGGAACCGAGCACGACGCTCAGGATGTGTATCAGGACGCCTTTCTCAAGGCCTACAAGAACATCGGAAGCTTTCGCTTCGAGTGTTCTTTCTATACCTGGATTTATCGCATCGTGACCAATCTTTGTCTGGATCATTTGCGCAAGAAGACGGTGCGCAAAGAGGATGCGCCGGTGGTGAAGGACGCGTCCGGCGGGGAGTATGACCTGCTCGATCAGGTGCCCGATGGACGGGCGGGAGCGAATCCGGAGCGCGATCTGATGCGGCGGCAGTTGGGCGCGAGGATCTCTGGAGCGTTGGAGAAATTAACGCCGCGCGAGCGTATGGTGTTCGAGTTGAAGCATTACCACGGATTGAAGCTGCGTACCGTGGGAGAGATTTTGCATACCACGGAAGAGACAGCGAAGAACACGTTGTTCAGAGCTACGCAGAAATTGCGCGGGCAGTTAGCGGATATGAGGTAAGGCGATGGCCGGGCCTTGCCCGTCGGGCAGCCGAGGGCGGCTGTCCCCAGATGGTTCGTGGCGATGGATGAGGGTACGAATATGAAGTGCGAATGGGTGCGAGAAAATATCACGCTGCAGGTTTATGGGGAGCTGGCGGATGACGCTCGTCATGAACTGGAGCAGCATATTGCACGCTGCGCCGATTGCGCGGCGGAACTGAAAGTGGAGCAGGAATTTCATGCTCTCTTGTCGCAGGAGCGAGCGGCCGAGCCGACGGCGAATTTATTGGCCGCGTCGCGCATGAAACTGCAGGAAGCGCTGGAGACGGCCGAGCCGGGCGGGTTTTGGCGGCGCCTTACGTTCGATCCGGCAAACTGGCTGCGGCAAGTCAGGTTCTCGCCGGCTCTGGCGTCCGCGATTTTGATTCTCGGCTTCGCCGGGGGACTGGGGACTTCCTACAGAGTATTCGGTCACCCGGCGAGTGGCGTCGCCACCGGAACCACTCCCGCTGCCACAGAGTCTTCGATCACCGGCATCCAGTCCATTACGCAGGAGCCGGGAACGAATCAGATCGCCATCAAATACGACACAGTTTCCACGCTGGAAACGCAGGGATCACTGAACGATCAGCGTATCCAGCAACTGCTGCTGTTTGCCGCCCGCAATAACTACAATTCAGGCGTTCGCATGGATTCGGTCGATCTGCTGACCAAGAAGCCCGATGTTTCGCAGGTGCGCGATGCGCTGATCTATGCGCTGCGCTACGACACGAATCCTGGAGTGCGGCTGAAGGCTCTCGATGGCCTGGGCGGTTTTGTGAAGGACGATGTTCACGTCCGCGATGCGGTGCTGGAAGCTCTAGTGAACGATTCGAATCCGGGCGTGCGCACCGAAGCGCTGCGGTGGATCGAGTCGGTGAAGGCCGATGGCAGCGTACGTGGAGTGTTAATGACGCTGGCAGCCAAGGATCAGAGCCAGTACATCAAGTCGCAGGCTCGTACCATGCTGGCGCAGTTGCCGGAGATTGATTAGAAGTCGAAATGCAGGAATTCGGGAATGGTGCAGTCTGATATGGAAGCGAGCCAAACGCGCGATTCGTGGCGTCGCCGAGGACGCGACGCTTCGCGCGGCTCCCAGATTGCTCACGGCGCAAGAGGCGCTAGTTCGGAATGACTATCAGGAGTAACAGAAACTGAGGTGGTTTATTTGAAACGTTCGCCACAATTCGTTCCCCTGTTGGGCGTACTGGCCATGCTTGCGCCCCTGGCGATGGCGCAGGAAACGCGTATATCCCGTGAAAGTGGTGGTTGGAGCCAGATGCTCACAGGGTCTCTGACCGGTGTCAAAAATCTGAGGGTACGGCTGGACATGGGATCGGTGGTGGTTCGAGGCGCACAGCAACCGGGCATCAACTATACGCTTCACCTGCATTCTCAAGCCTCTTCCGAGGAGGATGCGCGGCACCAGTTCGAAGCCTACAAAGTGAGCGCTTATGTGAAAGGCGACACGGCGTGGGTGGTGGGGGAGTGGCAGGGGGACGGTGGTCACAGTATCCACGTCGGTCCAACGCATGTGCGGATTGAAAGAGGTTCGAAGCGGAAATTCTCGGAAGACGTCATGATCAACGTTCCGCGTGAGATTGCGCTGGTGAAGATCGAAACCGAAGGCGGCAACATTGACACCAGCGGAATTGCCGGCCGCGTGGAAGCCCAGAGTGGTGGCGGCTGTATGCGCCTGGATGACATTGGGGGAGGCGCCCACGCGGAGACGGGGGGCGGCTCGATCGATGTGGGAACCGTCAGCGGCGAGATTGGCCTGCAAACCGGAGGCGGTTCGATCGAAGTGCATCACGCGAATGGAAAAATTAATGCTGAAACCGGCGGCGGCAGCGTCGAAATTGTTTCCGCTGCCCAGGGAGCCAGCATCGAGACCGGTGGCGGAGGGATTCAAGTCCATCAGTGCACCGGCAAAGTGAAGGCGGAAACTGGCGGTGGGAGCATTGATCTGGGAGACATCGACGGTCCGGTTCAAATCGAAACCGGAGGTGGAAGCATTCATCTTACGTCCGCCAAAGGCCATGTCGAGGCGCGCACCGGCGGTGGCGGGATTGAACTCTATGGCGTCCCGTCGGCACGCGTCGAGACCAGCGCCGGTGGCATCGTTGTGAAACTGGTAAGAACCGCCGCGCCCCCCAGCGATTCCAGGATTGAAACCTCCGCCGGCGACATTACGATTTACATCGCGCCGGATGTTGCGCTGTCGGTACGGGCGAGCGTCGATTTGGGCAATGGACACCATATTACTTCCGACTTCGCAGACATTCACGTCGCCAGCGAAGGCGATAAGTGGGGACCGAGGACGCTCAGCGCCGAGGGAAAGCTGAACGGCGGTGGTCCCATGCTAAAGGTTCGGACAACCACCGGCGATATCTGCTTCAAGCGCGGGAATTAGTAAAGAAGCGAGCCCAGCGGCGATTGTTGCGTCGCCAAAAGCGCGCCCCTTCGCTGGCTCGGCGCCGGCAGCGTCGCGCGGCTCGATCCGACGCTTCGGTGGGGAAAGACGTCCACCTCAGGATGACAGGCACCTGCAGTATGAAAACATTCAGGAGGTCAGCCATGCGCAAACGAAGTTTCACAGCGATCGCTTTACTGCCGCTGCTGCTCAGCCTATCGCAAGCCGCGCAGAAGTGGGCCGTCGAGCCTTCTGAGCCCTACGGCATTCCCAGCGAGGATTCGGGAAGCAGTTCCTACCTGGGCGTCGATATTGTGGATATCACGCCCGACCGGCTCGGGGTTCTGAAGCTGAAGGAAGAAAAGGGCGTCGAAGTAACCATGGTCGATCAGGATGCTCCCGCGGGCAAAGCTGGCATCAAGGAACATGACGTCATTCTGACCCTGAATGGTACGGCCGTGGAAAGCAAAACCCAACTGCATCGGATGATTCGTGAAACTCCTCCGGGGCGTGTAGTTACGCTTGGGTTGAGCCGCGACGGACAGCCCATGACGATCAGAGCGCAACTAGCCGATCGGAGCAAGGAATTCAGCCACATGGAGCAGATGGATAAGGACTTTCACATTCCACCAATCCCAAGTATTCCGCCCATTCCAAATCTGCCGGACTTTGACGTTCCGAATCTGGGGGTGGTTTATGTGCACTCGTCGATGAGAAGCGGACTGATGGTGGAGAACATCACGCCCCAGTTAGGTGAGTTTTTTGGCGCGAAGAACGGAAATGGAGTACTGGTGCGGTCGGTGGAAAAAGGCAGCCGTGCCGACAAGGCCGGCCTGCGCGCCGGCGACGTGATCACCCGCGTCGCGGAGCAGCCGATCCACGATACCAGTGATTTTGCTCATGCCCTGCGTTCGCACGGCGCGGGAGCAGTGAGCGTGGGAGTGATTCGCGACCGGAAAGAGCAGACTCTTACCCTTACCTTGTCCGAAGGCAGGGACTCCGGCGAGAACATCGAAGAGAGCCTGGAAGCGCCCGAACTGGACGCTGAGACTCTGACGGAACTAAGAAACGAGATTGCCGAGCTTCGGCCGCAAATGCAACTGGCAAAGGAAGCAACTCGGAAAGCCTCAGCGGAAATGCGCAGGTCGTACTGCACAGAGCAAGAGCAGAGCAAGGGGCAAGCCCAAACACTGAAGCAGGAAGTTGAGGCCAGAATTCGACAGGCGCTCGACAAGGGCCGCCAAAAACAGCAGGAAGATAGGGAGCGCCTAAGGCACCAGTTCGAGGGAGACTGGCTGGAGATCTAACCCGCGGCGTGGCGGCGGGCTTGTAGCCCCAAACATACCGCATTGCGTCCCGCCTGTTTGGCGGCGTACAGAGCGGAGTCTGCAGCTTTCACCAAATCATCTCGGGTGCAGCCGTGTTCGGGGAAAGCGGCGGCGCCAGCGCTGATGGTTACCGTCCGGGGCACGCCCGGGAACTGCCATCCCTCAACGACCTTGCGCAATTTTTCCGCTACCGCCAGGGCCTGAGAGCCGTTGACTTGGGTTAGCAGTATCCCAAACTCTTCGCCCCCGTAGCGGCAGACCACGTCCACCTTGCGGAGCTGCTGGTGGAATAGCGAAGAGGTCTGTCTCAGAACTTCGTCCCCCAGAACGTGTCCGAACTCGTCATTCAACTTTTTGAACTGATCGATGTCAGCCATGATCACGGCCATACGCGTTTTATAACGCTGGGCGCGTTCGATCTCCTCGCGGATACGCATTTCGAAGAAGCGGCGATTAAAAATTCCAGTCAAGCCGTCAAGGTAGGCCAGTTGCTTCACGCGATCGACATAGTGGGCATTCTGGATGGCGGTGGCACAAATGTCGGCAACCGATTCCAACGATTGCTGATCGCCCTCGCGGAACGCATCCTCCTGGGCGCTGTCCAGGGCTAGCACTCCCAACGTCTGTCCGAATGACACCAGAGGAATACATAGGCGGGAAGCCGTTTCCTCGAAAAACTTGACGCCCGCAGGCGCTTTGCAAAGATCTTTCTCGATCGATGTCCGGCTATTGCCGAGAATGCTCGCCCAGGGCTGCTCCTTTGCCATGAAACGGCCACCTTCCGGAATGCGGGGGGTGAGTGTTCCGTGATGGGCCCGCAGCACCACGTCGTGCTCCTCCCTCAGAAAAAGCGAGACATGTGACACGTGAAAGGCGTCGTGGATCAACCCACAAACTCTGCCCAGCAACTCTTCCAGATCCAAAACGGCAGTGGTCTGTTGTGCAATCGCATTGATCGCCTGGAGCTGCCGCGCCCTTTGTTGCTCCAGCGAATAAAGGCGAGCGTTCTGCAACGCGATCGACGCCTGCGTGGAGAATAGGGTCAGCAGGTCAATCGTCTCCGAGTCAAAATGGTTAAGCCGGTCACTCTGACAATCCAGCACGCCCACGACTTCATCGCGAACCATCAGCGGGATGGCGAGCTCGGAACGAGTGGATTTCGCGGAGCAGAAATAGCGCGGATCCTTGCTGACGTCGGGCGCATAAACCGGCTGCTTTTTGAGGGCTGCCGTCCCCGTGATCCCCTGGCCAAGGGATACGCGATTCTTATCCTGGCCTTTGTCCCAGCCTATCTGTGAGCGGACGTACAACTGCTGGGAAGGCTGGTCGAGGAGCACGATGGCCACGTTCCGCAGATGGAAATAATCATGCGCAATGGCGAGAATACGCTGCAGAACCTCGTCCAGATCAAAGGTGGAGAGCACAGCTTGGCCTGCATCGTACAGGATGGCGATTTTGTTCATACTGAGGAAACATCGTAACTTGGCGGAAGCGCCTACGGATGTTCCCAAAGTAACGAAGAAACGGAGGCGGGAGGAACCCCAATTGCTCTACTTCCACTTTCTCGCGGTGCGAATCAATCCATAAGCCACGGCGCAAAACCAGAAGTCCACAATCAATCCCCAGTCCGCCTGGAATGGCCGGTGTCGTGGCAAGTGAAGAGCTGGCGCGAGCAGGAAGTACGCCACGTTTCCGAGAATGACGGCACAGAGAGCCTGGGTAAAATTGACCAGCACAATTGATTTAGACGCCGCTTCAGGCCTGCGCGGATTCCGGTAGGTTCCGCCGCTCGGAGCGAAGAGCTAAATATGGCCAGACGGGTCTGCAGTTGAAGCATGCTGGTCGAGGTCGCCAAGCCGGTTACGCTAGTGTTCGCCATCCTGTCTTTGTATGCCGTGTTCAGTACGGCTTTCCTGGTCCCGTCAAGTGATATGCATCCAGGGATTTTCGACTCCCTCAGTCGGTTGGCGCTGGCTGCCGTAATCTCTTTGCTAGGCGGATTGATCTTGCGGGGGGAACCCAAAAGTCACCGGCCGAAGGACCGCGGCTCACAGCCACCCTTCCGGTCCAGATATTCTGCCGGGCGGTGAGCGCCATGCTCGTCCTCCTCCTCGTTTCGTGCTAGGTGGGGACGTACTGCGTTTTTACCGGGATGTACGCTTCTGGCGCGAGTGGCTGTAGTCGGGATCGAAGGGCTTGTCCAAATTTCGACAACCAATTTCGACAACCGATGTTGCGCGTTGGAATGCAGCTTTCCGTTCGTTTCGGGGGAAACGCGGTCACGCGCGCAAACGTCAGCTTGGACGTTTACGACGATGGCTGCTGCTAACATCCCTAGGGAAGCCATCCGTCATGCTCGAACTCACCACCCCCGTCCAATACGTCAAAGGAATTGGCCCGAAGCTGGCGGAGATTCTTGCCACCAAAGGCATTGCCACGGTCGGGGATCTTCTCAACTATCTGCCTTTTCGTTATGAAGACCGGCTGAATCCGCGCGGGATTGCGGAGTTGCGCCCCGGCGAGATGGCGACGGTGATTGGTGAGGTCCGCAATTCGAGCCTGTTTCGCACGCGTCGCATGCCCGTCTTCCAGTTGACTGTGGGCCAGGGACGTTCTCGGCTGAAATGCCTATGGTTCAATGCGACTTACCTGCAGGACAAATTCAACCCCGGCGAGTTAATCGCGCTCTACGGGAAGGTGGAGCAAGACGCAAAGAGTGGAGAACTGCAGATTGTGCAGCCACAGTTTGAGATGTTAGGCGATGCCGCCGCAGACGGCGCAGAGGACAAAGCAGCGGCTTCGCTCGAAGTGGGGCGGATCGTTCCCATCTACGAGTCCGCCGGACAGCGCCGCGTGACCGCGCGCTGGTTTCGCCGCGTCATCCGTAAGGCTCTCGACGATCTCACTCCCGACATCCCCGAAACCATTCCCGCGGCCGTGCGCGAGCGCCTGGCGCTGGTTTCGCCACGAGAGGCGCTTTGGAAGGTGCACTGGCCTGAGGCTGGGGAAAGCTTCGAGGCTTTACAGTCGTCGCGCACCCCTGCGCACATCCGTCTCATCTTTGAAGAATTGTTTTTCATCGAGCTTGGGCTGGAACTCAAGCGCGGCCAGCAAAAAGCGCAGACCGGAATCGCTTATCGTCTGGATGATCGAGTCCGCCAGGCGATCAAGAAAATCTTGCCCTTTCATCCCACTGCGGCGCAGAAGCGCGTGCTGAAAGAAATTGCAGATGACATGCAGAAGCCCTCCCCCATGCGGCGTCTGCTGCAGGGAGACGTCGGCTCAGGAAAAACCATCGTCAGCTTTCAAGCGGCCATCATCGCCATCGAAAATGGTTATCAGGTGGCGCTCATGGCGCCCACGGAAATCCTGGCACAACAGCACTATTTTTCCGCGCGAAGAATCTTGGAGAATGCCGGGTACCGCATCGTTCTGCTGACCGGCTCTCTCGAGGCGGATCGCAAACGCGAGATTCGCCGTCACATCGCGCAGGGAAACGCGCAGCTCATCATCGGCACGCATGCGCTGCTGGAAGAGAACGTTGAATTTGCGAGGCCGGGTCTGGTTATCGTCGATGAGCAGCACCGCTTCGGTGTTCTGCAGCGGCTCAAGCTGATGAAGAAATCGGGAGATGGCAGCGTGATGCGAGTCCAAGCTGCCTCGCAGGTTATGGATTCGCAGGCGGACATTACCGACAAAGCTCTCGCCGAGCCTGACGTTCTTGTCATGACGGCCACGCCGATTCCCCGTACGCTCGCACTCACGCTCTATGGAGATCTCGATCTCAGCGTGCTCGACGAGTTGCCGCCGGGACGCACGCCCATCGTCACCCGAAGAATCACCGACGACCAGTCGCCGAAAGTATGGGACTTTGTCCGCAAGCAGGTGGCTGCCGGTCATCAGGCATATGTGGTCTATCCGGTCATCGCGGAAAGTGAGGAGACCGAAGGGAAGGCTGCGATCAAGATGTACCGGGAGCTGAGCGAGAAGATCTTTGCCGATTTAAAAGTTGGCCTGCTGCACGGCCGTCTGGACGCCGATTTGAAAGATCAGGTCATGCGCATGTTCCAGAAGGGCGAGTTGCAGATTCTGGTCGCAACCACGGTGATTGAGGTGGGCGTGGACGTGCCCAACGCAACCGTGATGGTAATTGAGCACGCGGAACGCTTCGGGCTGGCGCAGCTCCATCAGTTACGAGGGCGTACTGGGCGCGGAGCCGCAAAGTCGTTCTGCATATTGATGACTGGCGGCAAGGTAACGGAAGAAGGCGAACGCCGCCTCGACGCCATGGTTCGCACCAATGACGGATTTCAGATCGCCGAACTCGATCTTGAATTGCGCGGGCCCGGAGAGTTCTTCGGCACACGCCAAGCCGGGATGCCGAGCTTCCGCGTAGCCAATCTGATTCGCGACCGGCAGTTGCTGGAGTTGGCCAAGCGCGAAGCCGCGGCCGTGATGGCCGGACCTAACTCGGAAATCGCCCAGGTGGAAATAAGCCGGGCCCTGGTTGCCTTGCGCACACGCTGGCAGCACACCTATGGCCTGGTGGAAGTGGGGTGAACTGGTAGAATCGAAACGTGGCTGGTACTTTTCAACTGATTCAGATCGAGGTCTCGCCGCCGCTCCGCGTGCCCAAGCCGGATTGGCTGAGGGCGAAAGCCCCCGTCGGTGACAACTTTCACAACCTGAAAAAGTTGGCGCGCGGCCTCGGATTGCACACCGTCTGCGAGTCGGCACAATGTCCGAACATCGGCGAGTGCTGGAACCATAGAACCGCCACGTTCATGTTGCTGGGCGATCTCTGTACCCGGCGCTGCGGATTCTGCGCCGTTCCTAAAGGCCGGCCGGAGCCCATCGATTGGGACGAACCACGCCGCGTGGCCGAAGCCGTGGCTACTCTCGGCCTGAAGCATGCGGTCGTGACCAGCGTGAATCGGGACGATGACAACGTCGGCGGCGCGAAGATCTTCGCTGAGACCATTCGCGAAATTCGCGAGCTGATGCCGGATTGCCGTATCGAAGTGCTGATCCCGGATTTCCAGGGTCGGGAAGAACCTTTAAAGATTATTCTCGATGCGCAGCCCGACGTTTTAAATCACAATACCGAAACCGTGCCGCGTCTTTATCGCGCGGTACGCTCCGGAGCACGATACGAGCGGACTCTCACCCTGCTGGAAAATGCCAAGAAGTTTTCTCCGGGCATGGTAACCAAAAGTGGAGTGATGGTTGGACTGGGAGAATCCAGCGAAGAGCTCGTCGAAGTGTTCCGCGATCTCGGCGGCCGCGGTGTCGATATTCTTACCGTGGGCCAATACCTTCGTCCCTCGCGCGATCATCTGCCCATCGCCCGGTTCTACACACCCGAAGAATTCCGCGGTTTGCGGGACCACGCGCTACGCTTCGGCTTTCGCCACGTTGAGTCCGGCCCGATGGTGCGCTCCAGCTATCACGCCCACGAGCAGGCGGAGTCCACCTCCGCGCCGCGAGTGATGTCCTAGAGATTCATGCTGAGCGCGCTTCTGCTGCTGCTGGGATTCTTCGCAGGAATGCTAGGCGCGATGACGGGCATTGGCGGTGGCGTTTTGCTTACGCCCATCCTCGCACTTCACTTCGGAATTCCCGTCCGGCAGGCGATTGGCGCGAGCCTGGTCGCGGTAATCACCACTTCTGCGGCCAGTTCTTCCGTTCACCTGCAGCGCCATGCCACAGACATTCGGCTCGGCATGCCCCTTGAGCTCGCAACCTCCTTTGGCGCGGCCGTCACCGCGTATCTGGTGCGATATTTCAACCGCAACGTGCTGGAAGGATTGGTCGCCGGCTTTCTTGGATACAGTTCGATCACGATTCTGGTCCCCGGCGGCACAGTGAAGAACGAAGAGCGACATCGTGATCCCGCCCTACCCGCCCCGGCGCTATCCGCTGGGTTGGCCGCGTCTCTGGTTGCCGGCGGACTCTCTGGCTTGCTCGGGATCGGAGGCGGCCCGATCAAAGTGCCAGTCATGTTCAACTTCATGAACGTTCCGCTGATGGTGGCCACGGCCACATCGAATTTCATGATCGGAGTTACCGCGACGGCCAGCGCCATCGTCGACTACCGGCGAGGAGATACTCTTGTCGAACTGGCTGCTCCCCTGGCCGTAGGTGTGTTCCTGGGTTCGCTTCTCGGTGCGAGACTGGCGCCTCGAATCAAGACGAGATACGTCATCTACCTGCTGGTTGCGATCATGTTCTATCTCGCCGGCCATCTGATCGTGCACCTCTTCAAAGGAGGCGCCGCCTGAGTGAATTCCGGGAGCCTGGGTTGGATCGAGTCGTCGCACTGGTCCTGCGCGTTGGGGCATTCGGCTGCTTCTTCATTATGCCGGCCGGGTTCATGGTGGGGCTTTTCCTGCAGCGCCCGAATTGCAACGGAGATCGAACGAATCGGCGTGTTGCTGATGCTGGCCCCACCTGTAGTGTGGGTTGCGGTTGCGGGCGTACTGTTTGTGCGGGAAAAGGATTGGAAGTATGGAGCGATCTCCTTTGGAGTGCTGGCGATCCTTCTGCTCGGCGCCGTCTTCGGAATCGGTGAGCACTGTAAGGACAGCACGAAAGCCGCTTACAAATTCTGCAAGGGCGGTTCAATCCACCTGCGCTTCTAGAAAATATGCATTTTGATGCTGAGATACTTCTTGGGATTTTCGCGCAGCGCTTTCACCAAGTCTCGACTTTCTACCAGCATTTGGTTCGCATTGTTGTAGAGCGAATCATCCTTGAACAGCTTCCCGACCGTCCCCTGGCCCGCTTCCATTTGACTGGTCAGCGCCGCAAGTTTGGTCATCGTGGTGTCAAACTTATTCGCCAGTTCCTCGTCTTTGGTCAATCTGCCGAATGTTCCCTTCCCTGCGTTGATGTCTTCGCTCACCTTCTTGAAGTTCGCGATCGTGTCATTGGCACTATTGTAGAGAGACGGGTCTTTCAGGAATTTACCGGCGCTGCCTTTTCCGGCTTGCAGATCGTCGGCAACCAGATTTATTTTGTCGAGCGTAGCGACGAACTTATTGTAGGCGTCATTATTATTGATTAATTTGCCCAAGCTTCCCTGACCCTGGGCGACCTCGTCAACCACTCCTTTGAACTCGGTAACGGTTTGGGACAAGCGGTCATAAAGCAAGGGATCGTAAATCAACTTTCCCAACGAGCCTTTGCCGCTCTCCGCGAAGGCCAGGATGCGGTCGGCGCGCTTGAGCAGTGCGTCCATGTTCTGCAGTGTGCTCTGGCTGGAGCGCACCACTTCGTTGAAATCCGGATGCACCTGCGTGGGCAGAACGTCGCCGTTCTTCGCAACCGCCCCGACTGCCTGGGAACTATCGATATCCAAATACGTTTCGCCGAGTACGCCTGCGGTATCCAGCGACGTCATCGAGTCCCGGCGCAGGTTAAAGCCGTACTTTGTACCCACCTTCATGATCACTTCAACCGGAGTGTTCTGCTTGTCCTTGTCGGGGACGACGCGAATGGCCGAAACATTGCCAATATCGACGCCGCTGAGCCGCACGGGAGCGCCCACGCGCAATCCACTTGCATTGTCGAAGTACGATACGAGGGTGATCCGGTGCGAGAAGTAGCCGCCCGTTCCAGACATCAAAAATAAAAGCAAAGCCAGAGTCAAACTGGCACTTATTACAGTGAGGCCGACGCGAAGTTGCGACCATTTCAGCTGCTTCTGACTCGGCAAATGATTTCCTCAAACCCTTGCTGTGCCCGCATTCGCACTTTAGGGAAACCGGTTGTGAACTCCGACTCCCCTCGCAGCATCATAACAAACCGGCAGTCTCCTCATACGGTCGCGGACGAAGAGCGGGCAGCAGTGCGAGCCCAAGCAGATACGCCACGGCTCCGCAGGCCAGAGTTGCAGTCAAGCCAAACTGGATCGCGACTACCATCGCCAATACCGAGCCCAGGACACTGGCGGCCGCATTCATCGCCCAAGCCCACTCCACGGCATTGTGTTCGGTATTCGGCGCAACTGCGAGGTCTGAGACCGGAAGCACCGCCAGCGCGCGCAAGCCTGTCGGAAACGGCATCCCCATCACGAAACCAAGGGGCGCCAGCAGGACTGCGCTTACTACCAGCCGCGAGTAAAACTCCAATCCCACCCACGCGGCCAGCCAATGGGGCAGGAATATTACATCCACCAGCAATGCGGCGATCACCAGCGTGATCGGCATCCACGCCAGCTCGGTCCGAGGAAGCCAGCGCCGGGAAAACAGGCTGCCCGCGCCGCTTGACAACAGCAGCAGGAAAATCACAACCGTGAGGGCGTAAGTGGGATGTCCCAGAAAAAGTACAAATCTCTGGATGAAGGCGATCTCCACCAGAATGTAGCCCAGCCCGATCGCTACAAAATAGAGCAGCGCGGATGGTGACTGCCGGATGCGACCGGTGTGCAATCCCAGAGGCAGAATCAGGAAAATCACAACAGCGACGAGAGAAATCACCAGCACCAGCAACAGAACCAGCACGCCGAGGTTCACTTTCCAGTCAATTCCCGAATGTTGATTCGCGTTTCCCAGGATCTGCTTGGGCTTCAGAGTGAAGAAAAAAAACGGCGCATTGTCGTCAACGGGCGCAACGTTATAGGCGTACTGCCGGGCAAAACCGTAAGGATTGTTGCTGGCGATCAGATCGCTGAATGGATTGCTCCCCGGCTGCGAGGGAAGGTACAGCGGTTCCAGCTCGCTGTACCGTTCAAGGTGCGCCGTCACCCCGGCTTCTTCCTCCACCGTGAAAGGCGTCTTTTTTGCCAGCACCACCACCGGGATGCCGTCTTCATTAAGCGCTCCCTCGGAGGCAACGATGAAATGGCGGGCTGGATTCACAACGCCCAGGCGATGAAGCGCCTCCATGGCCACTGCGACTACGCGCAGGGCTTCCCGCGGCTCATGAAATTCCCAGCGAGTGATCGCGATCATCCCTTCCGGCCGGAGATGATCGAAATATTCCCGGAAGGCCTCGACTGTATAAAGGTTGTTTTCGCTGAGCGCAAAAGCTCCGGCGGCGGTGGAAGCCCAGGTATCGACCAGCGTCATCTGCACCACATCGAACTGCTCGGGTGTGGAGCGCAGGTAAGACCGGCCGTCGGTTACGTTCATGTGCACGTCCGGACGCTGATAGAGGTGCCTGGAGTAAGCGGCGTATCGCCCGCGCATGACACTGTTCGCGATGATGGGGTTAATCTCAATCCCGGTCACGCTCGGGCTGCCGGTGGCCAGCGCTCGCAGCACGTCAACCCCGCCGCCTGGACCGATGATGGCAAACTCTCCTCGCGGGCGCAGCACATTCGCCAACGCGGGAGCCGTGGACATGAGAATGTCTTCCCAGGGCGTACCGTACACCTGCTCCGGCTCGACATTCATGATGTAGGTGGAAGCGTCCGCGTCGATGACAATGGTCTTATTTTGACCCTGACGATCGACTTCCACGCGCGACAGCGCGTTCCAGCGGGCAAACTCCACCCATGCCGGATCACGGAAAAATCCCTTGGCATAGACCACATCGATCAGCCGATCGGAATGGTTTCCGGCAATGAGAATCAGGAACGCCGCCAGGAACAAACCCGCAACCCGGAGCTCGATCTTCGAAGGTGCCCATACCCCGGCGGCCACCGCCAGTGCGACGCTGGAAACGAGAATCGTATTCGGCCCACCAATCCAGTTAAGAAGCGGTACCACCGCGAGACACGCCAGCGCACCGCCGCCCAGATCAGCACCGTAAAGCAGAGGAATCCGCCGCGCCTCCCGCGCAAACACCACCGAAAACAAAACTCCAGTAAGAAAAAAGGGAATGGCCGCGGCGAGATACAAAACCGTCAGCCGCAAAAAGTTTGTCCCAGAGACCTGGAGCGATACAGGAACGTGCAGCACGACCTCGAGCACGAAGAGAATCGTTAGCGAATTGAGCCGGCAGAGGCGCGTGGCCAAAGTACGAGTTTCGTATTCTCCAAGGCGGGGTTTGAACATGTACGCGAAGACTCCGCCGGCACCCAGACCCAGCAAAGCAATTGAAATGGCGAGGAAGGCGAAGTGATAAAAAAGCACGACGGAAAATACTCGCGTCAACGCCAGTTCCAGCAACAGCGCGGCGAAACTGGTCAGTCCAAGGCCGGCCAGCAAAGTTCGCTGGGACACTTCTGCGGAGGAAGACACAGCGGGAGCCTGAATCGTCGCAGACATAAAGGGTAGGGGACGGACAAGTCTAGCAGAACATCTGGCCGATGAATCCGCTTGCGGCCTAGCTTTCGAGAATGACTTGCGCGATGGCCTGCTCTTCGGTATGGGAAAGCGAGAGGGCGGCGTTCCTCACACCCAGCTGGGCGGCAAATTCAGCGGCTCTGCCGTGAAAAGAAATGCTTGGCCGCCCGCCCGGCATCCGCACAACTTCGCAATCGCGCCAGCGCACGCCATGGTTCCATCCCGTTCCCAGAGCCTTCATGGCCGCTTCCTTGGCGGCGAAGCGGGCGGCGTAACGCTCCGCGCGATTTGCCTTCGCGTCGCAATACTGGATTTCACCCGCGGTATAAACGCGCTGCAGAAAGCGATCGCCAAACCGTTCGATCGACCGCCGTATGCGCGGAACTTCAGCGATATCAATCCCCGTTCCCACGATCATATTTTCACCGCATTCGTTCCGCCAAAGCTTCTCGACGTTCTTTCACGCCCTCCGCCACGCTCCTGGCGGTGGTGTCGATCACGATATGCTCCCGGCTCCAAGGCTCATATTCCCGGGAGGCAACTTCTTCCCATGTCGGAAGCCGGAGGCCGATGATGTCGCCCGGCCGTGCTTCCAATCTCTCGCGATGCGCTTGCCCATCAGAACACGTAACCTCAACTTCAACGGCGCCCACCCCCGTCCGAGTTGCGACGCCAACCCAGGCGTCGCGAGTGAGTTGCAGGGGATTCACGCAGTCTGCAATCACAGTTCGACCCAGAAGAAGATTATCTTCGGCAACCGCGTAGCCGACCCGATACCCCGTATCATTGAGCTGCTTCACTTCGAGGCCGCAATCGCGAATGGCTTGTTCCATGGTGTCGATACGCAGATAAACTGCGTCGAGCTGACGTGCCAGCTCTCTGGCGATCGTTGTCTTTCCTACTCCCGGTAGCCCGCCAAAAACAATGAGCATAGTGAGCAGCCTCCCTGTTGCTTTTGTTTCGGAATCAACGATGCGCTGTCCGCATCGACGTTACAGCAACCGGTCGCCGCGGTAAATGAGCTCGCCATCCAGCAGTCGTGCTTCCTTCGTCAGGCGATGCGCCTTCACCGGGCCGAGCCCATCGATATGCATCACTTCATGTCCATGAGCCACCAGCCAGTCGGAGACCAGCATGCGGTGGCAGCGGAAGTATACGCGCTCGGCGCACATATACGCGGTGCGCGAAGCATCGGCGAACGCGATCAGTTCTTTCATCGCGTTTTCAAACTCCGCCGTCAGCATGTAATCGGCATAATTGCGAAAGCCGGCATTGCGCAGAGCAAGGTTCGGTGAGTCTTCGCGAATTTTCTTGCGATAGCCACCAAGGGCCGGCAGCCAGACGTAACGAATATCGACCTCCGCCAAACTCTTCTCCAGAGATTCGCGCTTAAACTGAGGAAGCCGGCGCGACATCGGGAACGCGCGAATATCCACCAGCCCTTGAATCGAGTGGGCGTGAAGCGTCTGGAGCAGGTCTTCGAGCGATCGAGTCGAATGTCCGACAGTGAAGAGGAGAGCCAATAGCCTTTCGATGCGAAAGGATCAGGAAGCGATGCGATTCAAAGCAGCCGCCACTGCTGCATCCTGCTCCGGAAATACTGTCCGCAAATCCAGCAACACGCGGCCTTCGTCAACGCGGCCGATAATGGGCACTTCCGATCGGCGCAAGCGAGCAGTCAACTCATCCGCACTCAGATCTTCGCAGGTTAGCGCCAAAAGGCGAGTCGGCAGAGCCGAGGATGGTGCAGCGCCCCCGCCGAGCAGGGATTCCCCATCTACAACTTCAATCTTCAACTTGTAGCCGGCAATACGCGCTGCGAGCGCCTCCGCCCGGCCGCCAATTTCCTCTTTCGACAGCTGGATCATGCGCAGCGCGGGAATTGCATCGTAATCGTGCCGCGCGTACGCAAGCAGAGTGGCTTCCAGCGCCGCATAAATCAACTTGTCTACCCGCAACGCTCGAAACAGCGAGTTCGACCGCATACGCGCGACTAACTCCGCAGTGCCGCTGATCAACCCCGCCTGTGGACCACCCAGCAGTTTGTCGCCACTGTAGGTAACGATGTCAACGCCACGATGGAGACTGTCCAGCACGCCTGTTTCGCCGTCAATTCCGACCGCACGCAATTCGAACAGCCCTCCGCTGCCCAGGTCTTCCATCAGCGGAACACCCCGCTTCCGGCCCAGCGCCGCCAGCTCCGCCGTAGAAGCCTGCTCCGTGAAGCCGGAAATTTCAAAGTTCGAGCGATGCACGCGCAACAATAGCCTGGTCCGCTCGGTGATGGCACGTTCGTAGTCGGAAACCCGCGTGCGGTTTGTCGTGCCCACTTCGCGCAAGATGGCGCCCGACTTTGCCATCACATCTGGGATGCGGAACGAGCCGCCGATCTCCACCAGTTCTCCGCGGGAGACGATAACTTCCCCGCCCTCAGCCAGAGTGTTTAGCGCGAGCAGGACCGCGGCCGCGTTGTTGTTGACCACGATAGTCGAAACCGACGCGCCGCTCTTTGTCTCTGTCTCTGTCTCTTCGTTCAGCAGCCGCTGAAACAGCCGGTTCACATGCGCATCCCGTTTTCCACGAGCGCCAGCGTCAAGGTCGAACTCCAGATTGGAATAACCTGCGGCAGTCTCGCGGATGTGCCCGATTGCACGATCCGCCAAGGGAGCGCGGCCCAGGTTGGTATGCAGAATCACCCCGGTGGCATTGATCACGGGACGAAGAGAGTAGCTCAACGCACGCTGAAGTTGACTCTCGACCGCCTCCGGCAGACCGGAGAGCGCAAGGGCCAGCCCATCCCCCTCCAGCGATCCGCATGTGATTTCCTGCCGCAGACGGGCGAGTACGGCGCGTAGCGCCTCTGCGACGAACTTATGGCCGTATATGGCCGCCAGTGGGTTCACCGCAGCGCTGCGCATCACATCGTCGACCGATGGCAGCCTGCGAAAAAGCTCCGCCAGCACAGCATTTTTCACCGGAGGATTATCCCATGAAGTCGATGGGAAAAGAATGATTGCGGCATCAGGATGTCATCCCGTCACAGTGTGTGCAGGTAGGCGAGCAAATCCTGTATGTCTTGCGGGGTAAGAGTCTGGCTATAGCCGGGCATGTCGGGACGGCCGTTGCGAACGATATCGCGGACGCGCTCGTCATTTGCAGGCAGTCCGCTGAGAGAGAGATATGGATGCTGAAAGATTCCTTTCAGCCCGGGCCCCTTTTTGCCTTTCGTCGAATAAGGCCGGTGACAGCGGTCGCAGTAATTGTCATAAATTTTGCGTCCTGAAGATTGTTGCGGGTCAAGGCCCAGTTCGGAGTCTGATTTGCGCCGCTCTACTTCGCAACCCGCCAGCGAGGCCAATACAAGCAACGCGACGACGGCCACTCCAGTCAAGCGGCAGCCTGTGCTGAACTTCCGATCGAGCCGTCGTTCCGTAACCCTAATCCTTATAATCGCCATTTGGTCATTATCGTGCGAATCGAAATCATCGGAGCGAGGTAATTTGTTCCCACTCCCCACCGCCGCATCCGCGCCTCATACAATGATAGAGCATTGCTACTTACATTTCCGCCGCGCAACGCTGGCATGTTTCGCTTCTCGATCTTCATCTTTCGTTTAGGATCTGCCGCATGAGAGCTGTATTTCAATGGAGCCTTAACGCGCGCTCGCTGGAACTCGGCAAACGCACGCTAATTATGGGCATTGTCAATGTGACCCCGGACTCTTTTTCTGACGGCGGTCAATACCTGGATTCTGAAGGCGCAACGGCCCATGCTCTCCGGCTAATCGACGAAGGAGCCGACATCATCGACATAGGAGGAGAGTCGACGCGCCCCGGGGCCAAGGTCGACGCTTCCCCTTCCGCGACGAAGAGCCTAGAGCAGGAGTCCGTGAACGAGAACCAGACTCCCGCCGGCTCACAACCTGCAAAAGTTGCCGTAACCGCAGAGGAGGAATTGCAGCGCGTGCTGCCGGTGATCACTCGGCTGAAAAAACAGCGGCCCGATACATTGATCTCCATCGATACCTACAAATCCGTTGTCGCGCGCGCGGCCGTTGCCGCAGGAACCGAGATTGTCAACGATGTCAGCGGTCTGCGCTGGGACCGGCAAATGGCAAAGACAATCTCGGAATTGAAATGTGGAGTTATCCTGATGCACATGCGCGGACGTCCCGAACAGTGGCGCATCCTGCCGCCCCCGGGCGACATCGTCTTGCAGGTTAAGCGGGAACTCAGAGAATGGGTCGAAGCAGCCGCGGTATTCGGGGTGCGGCGGGAAAAGATCGTACTCGATCCTGGCTTTGGCTTCGGAAAGAGCTTCGAGCAGAACTATCCGCTGCTGGCTCGTTTTCATGAATTACAAACCCTCGGACTTCCACTCCTGGCGGGAACTTCACGAAAATCCTTCCTCGGCCGCATGCTCGCGAAAAAGGGAAAGGATGCTTCTCCGGCCGACCGGCTTTATGGAAATCTTGCGGCGCACACTGTCCTCATACTCAAGGGTGCGCACATCCTGCGAACGCACGATGTGAAGGCTGCCGTTGAGGCGGCTCGCGTGGCCGACACAATCCTCGCCGCTCGTTGATTTCTTCCGGACTGTCCGGGTGGGTCCGGGTTTTGATTCGCAAGAGAGATTCGCTCCCCACTTTGCATATCGCGAAACCATCTGCACAGGGTGCTCCCGCTGGTTGCCATTGCAGCTTCTACCCGACGGTGGTTCGAGCGCTGCATCTTCGGCCAGGTTCGCTACATGTCAGGCAATTGTAATCACCCTTCAAGAGTCCCCGGCGCGAGGTGACTTGGGTAACAAGAGCAGCGCTCCATCCCGACCGGCTTGACGGTCGAGTGTTATACCATCCAACTACAGACACGGGAGACTTCCGACGAGGGGTGCGGAAGTGCTTCATAAATCTATCCAGAATCACCCATTAACAGTTGCGGTTGAGAGAGTGTGTCACCCATATGTCCACGCCCGCGAATCGTCTACCCAATGTAACCTCACCTTCAACGGGTGTAGCTGCGGCCACAGCGCCAGCCGCTGCTCCGATCTCGACGCCGGAGCTGCTGCTGGCCATGCTGAGAACTTCAGGGAAGATCAGCGATCTGTTCTTTTCCCCGGGAAAACCGCCGCTGGTGGAGATCAACGGAAAGTTGGCCCCGGCTGGTTCGCCGCGAGCCCTCACCAGCGAGGACACAAGGCGCATCGCAGGCGACTTCATTTCCAATAACCAACATGCGATGGACAACCTCAAGGAAGTTGGCTCGTGCGATGTGTCTTACAGTTTGCCGGGTTCGAGCCGGTTTCGCGTCAATATCTTCATGCAGCGTGGCACCCATGCCATCGTAATGCGCGTCATTCCCGGCAAGGTGCCGGATTTTGAGTCACTCAGATTGCCCTCGGAACTGACCAAGATTGTGGGCCTGCGCAATGGAATTGTGTTAGTCACGGGCCCGACCGGCTCGGGAAAATCCTCCACTTTGGCCGCGATCATCGACAAGATTAATAAAGAGCAGTCCTATCATGTCCTCACCATCGAGGATCCCATCGAGTTTCTGCACCCTCACAAGAGCTGTATCGTTCATCAGCGAGAGTTGCACGGTGATACTCCCAGTTTTGCGCTGGCGTTGCGAGCGGCGCTGCGCCAGGCACCGAAGGTGATTCTGGTGGGAGAGATGAGGGACCGTGAAACGATCGAGACGGCCATGGAGGCCGCGGAGACCGGCCACCTGGTCCTTTCCACTCTGCACACCATCGATGCCGCAAAGACGGTAGAAAGAATCGTCGGAGCTTTTCCGATGGCGGAACAGCACACTCTGAGAAACCGCCTGGCAAAGAGCTTCCAATACATCATTTCCCAAAGACTTATCCCTCGCAAGGATGGTACGGGCCGGGTGGCTGCCATCGAAATCTTGAAGTCGACACTGCGCACTCGCGAATACGTTGAAAAAGGCGAAGGAGATGGCAAGACCTTGCTCGACGCGATGCGCGTGGGCAGCCAGGATGGCATGCAGCACTTCGATGGCGAGATCGAGAGATTGATCCGCGAAGGCATCGTCTCTCTGGACACGGGATTGGCTTACGCCACGAACCCCGGCAATCTTCAGCTCGAGTTAGCGGACCTCGCACAGCCTGAGGTCGATCCTCTGCTGGAAACTGCACCTTAACCGAAGCGAGCAAGCTGGCTGCAGCGGTACACAATTTTATGCGCGTGCTCGTTTCGGTTGTACGGCGGGAGATTGAGCACGAATTAAGACGTGCTAGAACGCCTTGCCCGAATCGAGCAGGATGGTTACCGGCCCATCGTTCACCAATTCCACTTTCATCATTTCCTGGAATCGCCCGGTCTCGCAACGCAGTCCCCTGGCCTGAAGCTGTTTCACGAACAATTCGTAGAGTTCTCGTGCCTTCTCCGGTGGGGCCGCAGCGTCGAACGAGGGCCGCCGACCGCGCCTAACATCGCCGTACAGGGTGAATTGAGAAACCGCCAGCGCGTTGCCGCCAATGTCCTGAACGCTTCGCTTCATTTTTCCCCGCTCGTCCTCAAACACGCGCAGGCCTGCAATTTTTCCCGCGAGGTAGACGGCGTCGGCCTCGAGGTCGTCCCGGCCGACCCCAAGCAAAATCAGCAGCCCCGGGCCAATTTCGCCCGTAATCTCTCCGTTCACCGTGACTTTGGCGCGGCTGACCCGCTGCACGACGGCACGCATGTGGTTTGACCGTTACGAGCGGCCACGTTTAGGATGCAGAAGGTATATCACAGGCGCTGGCGTGCAAACGCTTGCGTTCCTTTACAGCCATTTACCGGGACCATTACACTACACGGTCGCCTCTTTCCGTTGGCAATCGAGAGTAACGAACCCCGGCCCGAGGATGTGCCGGGCTGGCAAAAGAGAAGTAGGCGATTTTAGTTTGGTCTATCAGTGTTTCGTCTGTCAGTGTTTGGTCTATCAGTTTGCTCGATCTCATAGTCGCGATCTCTGGTTGAGTAATCTATTGGCGATCTTGGCTTTACGATCTTTGGACTTTCGCGATCCTGAGTCCAGACATCGAATTTAAAAATCTAATTTAAGGTTAAACGAGGAGAAACATGGCAGCCGTTGACGAGAAAGTTAAGCAGATCATCGTGGAGCAATTGGGCGTGGACGAGGGCGAGGTCACTTCCAGCGCTTCGTTCGTGGACGACCTGGGCGCCGATTCACTAGATACGGTCGAACTGGTGATGGCTTTCGAAGAAGGCTTCGACATCGAGATTCCCGACGAAGACGCGGAAAAAATTCGAACCGTGCAGGATGCCATCGATTACATCTCCAAGCACGCGAAAGGCGGCAAGTAATTTGGGACAAGGTTTTCTAGATGCTCTGGGCGCGAACTCGCACTCCGATGTCGAACTCGTGATGGCCTTCGGCGTCGAAGTCCCCCACCAGGATGCCGAAAAGATCCGTAAGTTCCACACCATGAAGGACGGGACTGACTACATCCGCAAGCACCGGAAAGGTGGGAGCTAGATTTGGGACGCAGGGTCGTAGTTACCGGCATCGGCCTGATCTGTGGCGTAGGCAATACCACCGGAGAGGTCTGGCAGGCCGTGCTTGCGGGCAAGAGCGGCGTGGCCCGCATCACGCAGTTCGATTCCAGCAACTTTGCCTGTCAGATTGCTGCCGAAGTGAAGAACTTCGATCCGCTGAACTTCGTCGAAAAAAAAGAAGTCAAGAAAATGGGACGCTTCATTCATCTGGCGCTCGCCGCCGCCGATGAAGCGTTTAAAATGTCGGGGCTGCAAATCACTCCCGATAATGCCGAGCGCGTCGGCGTGCACATCGGCTCCGGCATTGGTGGCTTCGACATTATCGAACGCGAACACGCGGCGCTTCTCGAAGGCGGTCCGCGCAAGATTTCCCCGTTTTTCATTCCAGCGGCCATCGTTAATCTTGCGGCCGGCCATGTCTCCATGAGATTCGGCGCCAAGGGCCCCAACGAAGCTACTGCCACCGCCTGCACTACCAGCGCGCATTCCATTGGAGATTCGTTCCGCATCATTCAGCACAACGATGCCGATGTAATGATCGCCGGGGGGTCCGAAGCTGCAATCACGCCCATGGGCGTGGGCGGATTCGCCGCCATGCGCGCCCTTTCCACCCGCAACGACGATCCTGAGAAAGCGAGTCGCCCCTGGGACAAGGATCGCGATGGCTTTGTCATGGGCGAGGGCGCCGGGATTCTGATGCTCGAAGAACTCGAACACGCGAAGAAGCGCGGGGCAACCATCCTCGCGGAAGTCGCAGGCTATGGAATGTCCGGCGATGCCTTCCACATGACGCAGCCCGCTCCCGAGCATGAGGGCGGCTTCCGCGTGATGCGCAATGCGGTCCGCGACGCTGGCATCAGCCCCGACAAGGTCGATTACGTGAACGCCCATGGCACTTCCACCCCGATCGGCGACACACTGGAAGCGCACGCCATCCGCAATTTTTTTGGCGATCGTAAGATTCCTGTCAGCTCGACGAAGTCGATGACCGGCCACCTACTCGGCGGGGCTGGAGGCCTCGAAGCGGGCATTACCGTTCTCGCCCTGCGCGATCAGATACTTCCTCCCACGATCAATCTTGTCAATCAGGATCCTGAAACCGACGCAATGGATTTCGTCCCCAACCACGCCCGCAAGGCCAAGGTCGAATACGCCATGTCAAATTCCTTCGGCTTCGGCGGCACCAACGGCGCGCTGCTGTTTCGCCGCTGGATCGACTAAAGGATAAAGCCAGCCCGCGCGGGTTCCGCAAACCTACTTCAGGCCGTCCACAATGTACAGGTCTGACGTGATTCGCGTGTAGGAATGCACGTAGCTCCTCAAATCGCGGGAGAAGATTGGCGGAGAGCCGTTGAACAGGCCGGTGGGATCGGCGGGTGTGACCGTCTTGAAGAGCTTGCGTTGCCCGGTGGCCAAATCAATCCTATAAACTGGAGTCGGTATTTCCCAGTCTCCCACCAGTAGAGCTTTTCCCTCGGCTGTCCACTGAATCGGCAATTCACCGTGCTCAACATTCGGCACGGGAATGGGGTTGCCTCCAGCGACGGGATAGATCGTGATTTTGCCCTCCGGGTCCTGGGCGGCAATGAGTTTGCCGTCGGGCGAAATACAGCCCCGAGTCCGGACGCTGACGCCCTCAGGACTGATCGGCTGCGGAGCTCCTCCGGTGGCGTCCTCCGTCCATAGCCTGAGCCCATGACCGGGAGTGTTGCCGACCTCCAGGATGCGCCGCCCGTCGGGAAAAAGGTAGGCGCCATGCACGCGCACGTCTCCGGCGGAGATCGTCTTTGACTCCCCGGCCCCAGTGGGTAACTCGAGAATTCCATTGGGCAGAGCGAGGCTTATGGCTAACACCAATTTTCCATCGGCGGAGAGCGTGGGATTTCTTCCATCCCCGAGGCGCACAGCGGGAGAACCATCGCTTCCACGGACGTAGATGCCTCCGGTTTCGCCGCCTGCCTCACCAGTTTCATCAAAGGAAACCAGCTTGCCATCGTCGCTCACGTCGCGGGGAACAGTCCAATCGTGCCAGCTCAGGTCTCGTTCTTTGATATCACCCGGAGCAACCCCAATCATTCCCGCGCGCATGTCGTCCCGCGAAAAGAGCACGCGGCCGTCTTTTGCAATGTCCTGCAAGGTCAGGGTGCCGGTTCCCAGGTAGACGAGCCGCTCTCTGCCATCGACGGTGACGGCACGCAACTCGCGGCTCGATCCAGAAGTAGTAGCCGTGAACCAGATCTCTTTCCCATCCGGCCACCACGCCAAGCCTTGGGCACTGACGAATTGGCCGGACAGAGTCCTCTTGTTGCCGGACTGGTCGACGACGGCCACCGCGCCGGCATCGTCCGCCGCATAAGGATGGTCGATAAAAGCGACGAGCTTCCCGTCGGGCGAGACTCTGGGATGGCTTACCCATGCGGCGGTTTCGTACAACACTTTTCCCACCGGATACTCCAGTCGCATTTTCCCGGCCACGCGGCGTCCGGCGGCGAGAGACGAGCCGTCAGGCGACCAATCGGCGTATTCCACCCCGTCCACGATATCGCGCGGCGCTCCACCCCCTTGCAACGCTCGCGCCAGCATGCCTCCAGACTCAAAGCCCTGGACAAAGTGAGAATTGGTGGCCAGCGCCAGCTCCCCGGAACTCGAAACAGCCAACAAGTTGGTGGCCGGACTCATCCCCAACGGCCGCGATTCGGTGCTTCCGCTTTGTGCCGCGAAAAGCTCGACGGGACGACCTTCCCAGGCAGCCCCATAGAGCAGGTTGCCATCGGGAGTGAGACGTGCGTTCCAGATGGTTCCCCTCCGGAAGGTGATACGGTGCAGCTTCGGATGAGCCGCTTTGCTCGAAGGACGAAGCCACACTACCGCCAGACCGATTCCCACGGCAATCACAGCAACGGCCAGCGCCGCCGCTCGAACCCAACTCTTCCGCGCAGCTGCAGGCATGATCGGCGTGCTCGAAACACTGGAAAGCGTCTCCAAGTCAAACGCAATATCCTGAGCCGATTGAAATCGCTGCCCCGGCTGCTTCTCCATGCAATGGCGCACAATGCGCTCCAGCGCGGGCGGCACAACACCGCTACGGGCCGAGAGTTCCGGCGGCTCATCATTCAAAATTGCCGTCATCGTCTCAGCGCCAGTCTCCCGCTTGAACGCGCGCTGACCGCTGAGCATCTCGTAAAGAATGCTTCCAAAACTGAAAATGTCGGACCGATGGTCGACTTCCTCGCCTTTCACCTGCTCCGGCGACATATATCCGGCTGTACCGAGAACCTGCCCCACGCTGGTGTGGGCCGCGCTCACGCCGTCCACGGTTTCCGCCAGTTCCCGTGGACGCCGCAGCTTGGCTAAACCGAAGTCCAGGATCTTCAGTCGCCCGCTGCGCGTAATGAAAATGTTTTCGGGTTTCAGGTCACGATGAACAATGCCTCGCTCATGTGCCGCCGCCAGCCCGTGCGCCAGCTGCACCGCCAGGTCGACAGCCTTGCGCGTCGGCATCCCCGAAGGCGTGATTCGCTGCCGCAAGGTATCGCCTTCGAGCAGTTCGGAGACGATGAAGTGAACACCCTCTGCGTTACCGACGTCATAAACGGAGACGATGTTGGGATGGTTCAAGGCAGCGACCGCTCGCGCCTCCTGCTCAAACCGCCGCAGCCGATCCCCATCGCTGGTGAACGAAGCCGGCAGCACCTTGAGGGCAACATCGCGCAAAAGTCGCGTATCGTGCGCACGGTACACTTCGCCCATTCCACCCGCGCCGATGAGCGAAGTAATCTTGTAGGGCCCGAGTTGCGTTTCGGAGGCGAGCAACATAGAATGCCGAGATTATACCCCTTTGAATTCCTGCGGTTGCATCCGATTCGTCTTCAAATCGCTGAGCTGTGAATGGCCTTTTGGCACTGGCCTTCCGTCGGCCTTTTCCAATCCAGCTCTCTCCAGTTCCTCGGTGGTAATGATACTTTTGTACCCGCCTGCCTGCCCCTTAGGTGTCTTTGCATCCCTTCCGGCGCGCGCCAAAATTCACTTGCGTACTGGAATCTGGCCAAAAACATGCAAAAAGCTTTTGGTACTGCCCTGGCACCCATGCCGTCCGGCAAAAAAGGGACGGCCAGAGTCGCTCTCGTCGACCTCAAGGAATCCTCCCGATATCTGCTCACGGAATGCTTCCGCCAGTTCGGCATCGAGACGGTACTGGTGTCTACGGGTGCGGCCGAACGCCTGCGTCAGGAAAAATTCGAAGCCTGCGTCCTTAATCTAGCACCCGGCGCAGATTCCGTTATGGAAGCCGCTCGCACCTCTGCCTCCAACAGCCGAATTGTTCTGTATGGTCTGGGCGGCAGCGCGCATGAGGCCATGCGCTATTCCAAGTATGGAATCAACGCCATGTTCCAGGAGCCTTTGGAGCGGCCGGCGGCACTCAAACTGGTTCGCGCTACGCACATGCTGGTGCTTCACGAATTCCGCCGCTACGCCCGCATTCCGATCATGACCGAGGTTCTGGTTGTCAGCAATGACGGCCATCGCCTTAGCGCCTCCAGTATCGATGCCAGCTCCGGCGGCATGTCGTTGAAGAGCTCCGAAGATATGCCTGTGGGAACCAACCTGGAAATATCTTTTTCGCTGCTCACACTTCCGCGCGTGAATGTCTGCGCTGTGGTGACTTGGCGGAAAGCCAAGTCATTCGGATTGCGCTTCGATCCCTCCGACGACCGCCGGCATAAAGTCAAAGAGTGGATCGACGCCTTCCTGGAAAACTGAGAGACGCCTTTCCTAGATATGGATCATGTGGCGACAGCCGCCCCGATACAATAGCTCCGTGACGGAAGCCGCTAGCCCCGAAAGCACTGCCCCCTCAGGCCCACGCCGCTTCACTCTCCGCCAAAGAATTGTTCTGCGCATCATCATCGCCTTCGGCTACGGGTTCATCCGCCTCGTCAGTCCAACCCTGCGGATATGCGTCTCCTGCGAAGAAGGCGCACAAGCGACCATCGGCCAGCGCCCGCTGATCATCTCTTTCTGGCACGCCTGCATCATTCCCGCCACTTACCTGTTTCGCAATGTCGGAGTGCGCGTGATGAGTAGTTACAGCTACGACGGCGAATACATGGGACGCATCATCGGCAAATTCGGCTTCGTCGCCGTCAAAGGTTCCAGCAGCCGCCATGCCGTGCGCGCCCTGCTCGGATTGCGCCGGGCCCTGAAGGAAGGCTGGGCGGTCGCTTTCAGCCTGGACGGCCCGCGCGGGCCGCGCTACCAGGTGAAGCCCGGTCCCGTCGCCCTGGCGCGAGCTTCCGGCGTTCCCCTGAGCACGTTTCACATTGCGGTCGAGAGGGCCTGGGTGCTCAACACCTGGGATCGCCTGATCCTTCCCAAGCCGTTTTCCCGTGTCCTGGTGCGCTTCGGCAAGCTTACACCGGTTCCGCAGGGCACCACCGACGCGGATCTGGAACGCTATCAGGAGCTGCTGCAGGATTCGCTCGACCGCGTCCGCGAATTCTCCGAAGCCAATGTAGAGAAGGTCGGGACGCCGGAATTTCCGTATGGCGCCTAACGAAGAACTTTCAGCAACGAGAAACGATGATCCGCCTAATGGCAATTTGACTTATACCCGATCCTGCCAGTAAATTTCTCCCACGAGTATTTCTCGTTCTTTGAAATGCCTTTCGGTTTGCGCGTCTTTGCCACGTGGCAAAGACAGGGAAGCGGGTGCAATTCCCGCGCTGCCGCGCAACTGTAAGCGAGGAAAATAGCAGCCGGTCACTGGGAAGATCCCCGGGAAGGCCGTCTGCCAGAAGCCGGATGTTCCGAACCGCAGGGTTTAGCCATCCTCACTCGCAAAGCCAGGAGACCGGCGTAAATCGTCCACCTTAACCCCTTTCGCGTGAAAAGGAGGATGGTTATGCGCGCATTTCGCGCTTCGTTTTTGCTTTTCGTTTCTCTGGCTGCTGCATCCGCCGCCGACCTGAAGGTCAAGGTCATCGATCCCCAATCTGCCGCCATCGCCGGCGCTCAAGTTTCATTGTCTTCAGCATGCAGGAATACCTCTCATGAAGTCGCCACTTCCAGCGCTGAGGGCCTCGCCATCTTGACCGGTTTGGCCGTAGGAGACTCGCCCTCCGGCAACTGCCAACTCCACATCTCTGTGCTGGCTGCAGGCTTTGCTGCTCACACGGTAGATGTTTCCACCCATTCCGATGTCATCACCATCCAGTTGCACCTCGCCGTCGCATCCGAAACCGTGGTTGTGACCGCGACCAGAACTCCCGCGTTGGCCGAAGAGACCGGCGCCAGCATTTCC
>Ga0187875_10000278_pt1 | contig 46083 bp, 49 predicted proteins | sample June2016WEW_17_1_2_FD_132978 | JGI IMG/M metagenome (GOLD analysis project Ga0187875, IMG submission 132978) | Peatland microbial communities from SPRUCE experiment site at the Marcell Experimental Forest, Minnesota, USA - June2016WEW_17_10 | ecosystem: Environmental > Terrestrial > Soil >...
ACCGCCCCGCCGATGAGCAGCGCCGAGTAGACGGCCGACTCCAGGCCGATCGAGATGCCGGACAGGATCACCGTGGCCGCGCCGGTCAGCGAGCTTTCCCCGATCTCCCTCACCGGCTTGCGGTTGGTCTCGGTGAAGTACCCGGTCAGCAGCTGGATGGCACTGGCCAGCACCAGGCCGATGATCACCGCGCCGATGGCCAGCAGCCGCGGGCTGCCGCCGTGGTGCAGGATCGCCTCGGCACCGGCCCCGGCCACGCCCTTGAACTCGCTGAACTTGGCGGGCAGGTAGAGGAACGAAGCGCCGATCACCAGCACCAGCGAGATGACCGCCGAGATGAAGAAACCGCGGTTGATGGCGGTCATCCCGCTCCGGTCGCCCTTGCGCGGCATCGTCACGAAGATCCCCGCCACCGCGGTGATCACCCCAATCATCGGGATGATCAGCGGGAAGACGAGGCCATCATTGCCGAACGCCGCCTTGCCCAGGATGAGCGCCGCGACCAGCATCACCGCGTAGGACTCGAACAGGTCGGCGGCCATCCCGGCGCAGTCACCTACGTTGTCACCGACGTTGTCGGCGATGGTCGCGGCGTTCCGCGGGTCGTCCTCGGGGATGCCCTTCTCGACCTTGCCGACCAGGTCGGCACCTACGTCGGCGGCCTTGGTGAAGATGCCGCCGCCGACTCGCATGAACATGGCCAGCAGCGCCGCGCCGAAGCCGAAGCCCTCCAGCACGCTGGGCGCGTTGGCCTTGTAGATGAACACCACCAGCGCGGCGCCGAACAGGCCCAGGCCCACAGTGAACATGCCCGCCACGCCGCCGGTGCGGAACGCGATCCGCATGGCCGGCCGCTCACCGGGGAAGCCAGCCCGCGCCGCGGCCGCCACCCGGACGTTGCCGCGCACCGCGAGCGACATGCCGGTGAAACCGGTCAGGCCCGAGAAGAAGGCCCCGACGAGGAAGAATATGCTGCGGCCCCACCGCACGCCCGACCCGTCAGCCGGGAGCACCAAGAGCACGAAGAAAATGATGACAACGAAGACCCCGACGGTGCGGAACTGGCGGCGCAGATAGGCGGCCGCCCCTTCCTGGATCGACTTCGCGATCTCCTGCATCCGCTCGGTACCCTGGCTGGCCGCGAGCACCTCACGGACCAGCACGGCTGCCACCGCGAGGGCAAGCAGCGCGACGACGCCAACGATGACAACCCAGGTGAGGTTGGAGCCGCTGACGCTCACCGCACCGCTTCCGGCGGCAAGACTAGACCTGAACATCTGTCCTCCTAGACAGTGGCACATGGCCTCCCGAGCGTGGCGACGCTGTCCCGGCCATCTGACCAGCCGGCATAGACGCATGGGATAGGCACCGTGCCCAAAAGCAGTGCCGGGAGTCTACGCACGTCGGGCTCCGGACCTGAAGCAGGGTCAGGTCCGGAGCGCGCCAGAGCGATTCACCCTGCACAGGTAATCACATTTATGCCACCGGTAGCAGGCAGGCCCGCAGTTCCAGACGCGCGACAGCGGTGCGGCCGTCAGCCGGTGCCATCGGACGGCCAGCTCATCTTGATGCTGAGGCCGGCCGGGGTGCGGGCGAACTGGACGTCGTCAGCCAGGCCGGCGATCACGGCCAGGCCGAGCCCCTGCGGGGGACCCGGGTGATCCAGCGGGCTGGTCCCGTTCGCCGCCACGTCGCCGGGCGCCGGCCAGCCCGCGGGCTGGCCGGACGGGCCGGTCCCGTCGTCCTGCCCGGCCGCGGCCGCGTCGGTGACGACCACCTCGAAGCGCCCGTTGGCCCCGGTCAGCTCGACGCGGACCGGCTCCTCCGGGCACTGCGCCTGATGCGCCTCGACCGCGCGGGAGCAGGCCTCGCCCACCGCGAGGCGGACTTCGTCGAGGAGTGCCTCCCCGACGCCGCTCCGCCGCGCGACGGCGGTCGCGACCAGCCGCGCCGTGCGGACATGCACTGGTAGCGGCGTAAAGGTCATTTCGACAGTGGCCATGGCTGGATCCGGGGCTCGGTCAGCCGCTACTTCTCCGACTTCCGGGCCGTGATGGCCTCGTCCACCGTGTCGTGGATACCGAAGACCTTGGTCAGCCCGGTGATCCGGAAAATTTTGAGGATGCGCTCTTGGGTGCACACCAGGTCCAGAGACCCGTCGTGGGCCCGGACCCGCTTGAGCCCGCCGACCAGGACCCCCAGGCCCGTCGAGTCGAGGAACTCAACCTTCTCCATGTTCACCACCAGCTGGTAGTGCCCGTTGTTGACCAGTTCGATGAGCAGCTCCCGCAGCCGAGGCGCGGTGTAGACGTCGATCTCGCCCTCGACGTCGACGACCTCGATCCCATCCCTGGTGTGGTGGTCAAGCTTCAGGTCCACAAATCCTCCTGCGCCATACAAGCCTTCGTCTGTCCGGGCGATCCGAACGGCAGCGCCACGCCCTCCGGGGAGGGCCGCTGGTCCCGTCGCGCATTCAACCACGCTCTGAGGTCATGTCTACACGAGTTCACGCTTCGAGGCACCTCGCGTACAGATGTCACACTGGGAGCCAATGACTGCGCTCACTCCGCTCGTTCCCGGCGAGCCTCCGGTCCGGCCCGGTCCCGCAGGACCTGGTCCCCTGGAACCGACCCCGCAAACACCAGGCCCGGCCGCCTCGCATCCCGCCGGGCGAAGCCGACCCGTCCAGCTCGCGGGGGCCTCCCCCGCAGACCTTGTGCTGCGCCACGGCGCCCGGTCGGGACGGCTGATCCACGTAGAGTACATCCCCGGTCGCGAAGGGCAGCGGGCAGACTGGCCCGGATGGGTGCCTGCCGCGATCACTGAGGCCTTCTCCCGGCGCGGCGTGCCGGCTCCATGGGCCCATCAGGCCGCGATGGCCGGCCACGCGCGGGACGGCCGGCACGTCATCATCGCCACCCCGGCGGCCTCCGGGAAGTCGCTGGGATACCTCCTGCCCGCGCTCACCGGGATCCTGGAGGGCGGCACCGCGCTCTACCTCGCGCCAACCCGGGCCCTGGCCGCCGACCAGCTGCGTGTCGTCAGCGAGCTCGCCGTGCCGGGCGTCCGCGCCGCCGTCGTGGACGGGGACACCCCGACAGCCGCGCGCGACTGGGCCCGGTCGCACGCCAATTACCTGCTGACCACCCCGGACATGCTCCATCAGACGCTGCTGCCCCGGCACGCACGCTGGAACGGGTTCTTCCGCCGGCTTCGCTATATCGTCGTGGACGAGTGCCACACCTACCGGGGGGTGTTCGGCTCCCATGTCGCCCAGGTGCTGCGCAGGCTGCACCGGATCGCCGTGCATCACGGCGGCACCGGACCAGCCAGCACCGGCCCGGCCGGACCAGTGCCGCTCTTCCTGCTCGCCTCCGCCACGGTCAGCGAGCCCGCCGGATGCGCGTTCCTGCTGACCGGCCAGCAGGCGGAGGCGGTGACCGAGAACGCCGCGCCGTGCGGGCCGGTCACGTTCGGTCTCTGGGAGCCGCCGCTCACCAGCGCGCGCGGCGAGGCCGGCGCGCCGGTCCGGCGCAGCGCCACCAGCGAAGCCGCTACGCTGCTGGCCGACCTGGTGGCCGGGGCCGTCCCGGCGCTGGCATTCACCCGCTCCCGGCGCGGCGCCGAGGCCGTCGCCCTGGGTGCGCGCCGGGCGCTGCGTGAGTCTGGAGCCGGAGCGCACAGCGACCGGGTGGCGGCCTACCGATCGGGGTACCTGCGCGATGACCGGCGGGCCCTGGAGGAGGCGCTGCGCAACGGCGACATCACCGGCCTGGCCACCACGACCGCCCTGGAGCTGGGCGTGGACATCAGCGGCCTGGACGCGGTCCTCATCGCCGGCTGGCCCGGGACCCGGGCGGCGCTCTGGCAGCAGGCCGGGCGGGCGGGCCGGGCCGGGCGCAGCGCGGTGGTGGTCCTCATCGCCCGCGATGACCCGCTCGACACCTACCTGGTCCATCATCCGGATGCGCTGCTGCGCCGCCCGGTCGAGGCGACGGTCCTCGATCCTGGGAACCCGTACGTGCTGGCTCCGCACCTGTGCGCGGCCGCGGCCGAGCTGCCGCTCACCGACGCGGACCTGGCCTCGTTCGCCCCTGGCGCCGGCGAGGTCGCCGAGGCCCTGATCCAGCGCGGGATGCTCCGCCGCCGGAGCGGCGGCCTGTACTGGACGCGCCGCGGACGGCCGCCCCGCGCCGGGCTGCGCGGATCGGGCCGCCACCCGGTCAAGATCGTGGAACTGCCGACCGGGCGCCTGGTGGGCACCGTGGACGAGCCCTCGTCGCACCTGCTGGTGCACACCGGGGCGGTCTACCCGCATCAGGGCGAGCTCTACCTGGTGGATGAGCTGGACCTGGCCGGCGGGGTGGCCCTGGTCCGCCCGGACGATCCCGGGTATTCCACGGCGGCCCGCCAGGTCACCGCGATCGAGGTGACCAGGGAACTGCGCCAGGCCAACTGGGGGAGCGCCGACGTGCACTTCGGCGACGTGCAGGTGCGCCGGGAGGTGATGGGGTTCGTCCGGCGCCACCCGGAAACCGGCCGACCGCTCGGTGAGTTCCCGCTCAGCCTGCCGCCGCAGACCCTGCGCACCAGGGCGGTGTGGTGGACGATCTCGCCCGGTCAGCGTGCGCGGCTGCTGGACCTGGGCCTGGACCTGCCCGGTGCGGCGCACGCCGCCGAGCACGCGTCGATCGGATTGCTTCCGTTGTTTGCGGCGTGCGATCGCTGGGACGTCGGTGGCGTTTCCGCGGATCTGCACCCAGCCACCGGGCAGCTCACTGTTTTCGTCTATGACGGCCACGATGGCGGGGCAGGCTTCGCCGAACGTGGTTACCATGCGGCGCGCGAGTGGCTGACCGCCACGGCCGACGCGATCCGGGGTTGTGAGTGCCAGGCGGGATGCCCGTCTTGCATCCAGTCGCCCAAATGCGGGAATGGCAATGAGCCCCTTTCCAAGCCGGGCTCAGTCACCCTGCTGGAGTGGCTGCTAGCCGGCGGCGAGGCCGGGACGGCCGGTACCGGGCAGCCCAGGACATCCGGAAAATAGGCCAGGACCAGGGAGAATATGCGGGCAGTGCCCAGAAAGGGGGCGACCCCCGCCGGGGGGGAGAGCGGGGGTCGCCAAACGGTCCGGCCCCGGGGGGGCAGAGCCGGGCCCGTACACAGCAGAGCCTACGTGTATCCGGGCCAAGTTACCAATCGGTCACGCCACGCTGACAACGGAAACACGCTTTCAGTCATAGGCTCGCTTGCTGTGTCTAGTTCCGCCGAGGCCGGGCGCCGGCCGGCCGCCGCGTTCTTTGACCTCGATAAGACGATCATCGCGAAGTCGAGCACGCTCGCTTACGGACCTTCGTTTTACCGGAATGGCCTGATCAGCAGGGGTGACGCCGTCCGCGGCGCGGTCGCGCAGCTGCTTTTCAGCCGGCACGGGGCCAGTCACGACCGGATGGAGCAGATCCGCGAGCAGGTGAGCCAGCTGTGCCGCGGCTGGCCTGCCGACCGGGTGCGCGAGATCGTCGCCCGGCACCTGGATGAGCTGATCGTCCCGTATGTCTATGACGAGGCTCGGGCCCTGCTCGACGCTCATCGTGCGGCCGGTGAGGACGTGATCATCGTGAGCACCTCCGGGCACGAGATGGTCGGCCCGATCGGGGCCTTGCTGGGTGCCGCCCTGGTGATCGCCACCCAGATGGAGATCGCGGAGGGGTACTACACCGGGCAGATCGACTTCTACGCCTACGGTCCCGCCAAGGCGGACCGGGTCAGGGAACTTGCCGCCGAACGCGGTTACCGGCTGGCCGACTGTTCCGCCTACAGCGACTCGATCACCGACCTGCCGATGCTGGAGGCGGTGGGCCACCCCCACGCGGTGAACCCGGACCGCGCCCTGCGGCGGCTGGCCCAGCACCGCGGCTGGCCTGTCCACGTCTTCAGCGCGCTGCCCTCGGCCCGGCCCGCAGCCCGCCCGTGAGGGGACGGCTCGCTGAGATTGCGTGCCCGAAGGAGCGCCCCCTTGAGGTGCTGCCCAGGAATGTGACGCGGGGGATCGATCGAGATGAGGAATCGGTCATGCCCTGGGCTTGGCCCGCCAGCCGATCCGCCGTAGAAAGGTCACAGGAACGTCCTGGCACGGCGGCTGGGTACCCACGCGACCGAGGGGCCCAGGTAGGCGGCCGAGGTCGGGCCGCGACGACGAGCCCGCGTCCGGCGAGGACGCGGGCAGCCGCCGCGGCCCCCCGGCATGACGAGGTGCGCGCATGGTAGCCCGCGCCGCCGTGTCAGGCTAAGTCCCCCAGGCAACGTCTCCCCCGCCCGTGACGACCGGGCGTCTCCCCGCCCGTGACGACCGGGCGTCTCCCCGCCCGTGACGACCGGGCGTCTCCCCGCCCGTGACGACCGGGCGTCTCCTTGCCCGGTACAGCCCCCGGCCACCCTGGAAACCGCCTTCCCTGGGGCCATTTGGACACGCCCGAAGAAAGCAGGAAGGCCGCGCGGAGTGACCCCGTGGTAATCCCGTAAGATCACTTGCCGGGGGAAACTGATGTTGCCGGGATAAGGGACAATTCCTGGCGCCCCGCGCCCGGGCTGGCCCGGCCGCGAACCCGGGCACGCACGCGAATCACCGGTGCGGAAGACTGAACGGCAGGATTGCGCGCGAGGGGAGTGTGCATGTGATGGCCAGATCCGCGGCACCGCAGTCGCTCGGCAATGACAGCGAGCCATCAATCGGCGATCTTGTCTCCCAGGCCGTCAGGGACGTCACCCAGTTGGTCAAGTGTGAACTGGCGCTGGCGAAACTGGAGCTCCGGGACGACGCCAAGCGGCTCGGCCTGGCCGCGGCCCTGCTGGCCATCACGGCGTTTACCGGCTGCCTGATCCTCGTGCTCCTCTGCTTCGCCTTCGTCTACGGCCTGGTCACGCTGGGGATCTGGACCTGGGCCGCGTTTCTCATCGTGGCCGGTGTGTGCGTGCTGCTGGCCGGGGTAGCGGTCCTCGTCGTCATCGTCAAGGTGCGCGGCGTGAGCGGGCTCCGGAAGACGAGGCAGACCGTGCAGGAAGACCTGGCGCTGCTCAAGCGGGACGAGGACGCTCCCGCTCGGCCGGCGGTCGAGGCAGGCTGATCCAGTGACTTTCCGGGGCGACGCGGCGGTCTACGTCGAAGGCCCGTGGTCGCACCGTGCGGTGAGCGCGAACGGGACCCGGCTGCACGTGGCCGAGAGCGGCGACGGCCCGCTGGTACTGCTGCTGCACGGGTTCCCGGAGTTCTGGTGGACCTGGCGGGAACAGCTGGCCACGCTGGCCGCGGCCGGCTACCGCGCCGTCGCCCCGGACCTGCGCGGGTACGGCGGCAGCGACAAGCCGCCCCGGGGTTATGACCTGGTCACCGCGGCCTCGGACGCGGCCGGCCTGATCCGTGCCCTCGGCGAGGCCAACGCCGTGGTCATCGGGCACGACTGGGGCGGGCTGGTGGCCTGGACCATGGCCGCCTACTACCCCAAGGTGGTGCGCAGGCTGGCGGTGATCTCGATGGCGCACCCGCTGCGGATGCGCTCCGCGGTGGTCACCGACCCGCTGGGCCAGGGCCGCCGCAGCGGTTACGCGCTCGGCTTCCAGATTCCCGTGTTCCCAGAGCACAGCCTGGTCCGGGATCACGCCCAGCGGGTGGGGCAGATGCTGCGTTCCTGGTCCGGGCCGGGCTGGCCCGACCCGGAAACCGAGCGGCGCTACCGGACCGCGATGTGCATCCCCTCGGTGGCGCATTCGGCACTGGAGTACCACCGCTGGTTCGCCCGTTCCCGGGTCCGCCCGGACGGCGTCCGGTACGCGCAGCGGATGCGCGCTCCCATCCAGGCTCCTACCCTGCACCTGCAGGGCGCGCTCGACACCTGCGTGCTGCCCGCCACCGCGCGCGGGGCCGGGCGGCACGTCGATGGCCCGTACCGGTGGCGCCTGCTCGATGGGGCCGGCCACTTCCCGCACGAGGAGCAGCCGGAGCGCTTCGACCGTGAGCTGCGCGGCTGGCTGGCGGACCCCGAACCTGAGCGATGACGACGGGCGCGGGCGGTCGGGCCCGGGACCGAGACCCGGCCGGGCGCCCCCGGAACGCCCGGCCACGGGACGCGCTCGGGCGCCCGCTGCCGCGCGGCGCGGCGGGGGCGGACCGCGTGCCGGAGGATCTGTCCCTCCCCCCGGCGCAGGCGCTGGCCCTGGCCCAGCACCTGCTGGACACCGGCCAGCCGTTCCACGCTCACGAGGTGCTTGAGGCCTCGTGGAAGCAGGCCCCGGAAGCCGAACGGGAGTTGTGGCGCGGGCTGGCCCAGATAGCGGTGGGGCTCACCCATGTGCGGCGCGGCAACGCGCGGGGGGCGGCCGCGCTGCTGCGCCGCGGGGCGGAACGGGTCAGCGGGTACGCCGCCGCCCCACCCCACGGTATCGATGCCGCGGGCGTGGCCCGGGCCTGCGCCGGGCTGGCCAACCAGATCGAGGCCGCCGGGGACACCAGCACGGTCTCATCCGGCCTGCGGATCAGCCTGACCCGCGGAGGGAGCTAACTGCGGCCCGGTGCCGGCCGCGGGCCCGAGCTCGCCGCTGGGCCCCGCGCTAGTCACAGGCCTGGGTGGAAACCGCGTTGGTCGCGGAGGCGGCTGCGCGCGCGTCGCTCTCCACCTCGGAGGCGGTCAGCGCGTAGCCGGTGTCTTTCACGCCCACGGCCGCCGCGAAGACGACTCCGTCCACCCGGCCGTCCGGCGCCAGGAGCGGGCCACCGGAGTTGCCCGGCTCGACATCTGCCCGGATCGAGTAGATCTGCCGGGTTACTTCCTTGGACTGATAGATATCCGGGGCCTGGGCGAGCTGGTCGTCACCGACCCGGGCGGGCACCGCGGTGAAGGGGTGGTCCCGTGGGTAGCCGGCCACGATCGCCTCGTCGCCCAGGTTGGCCGGCCCGGCGAAGTTCAGCGTGCGGGCGGTGAGGCCGGGCACGTCGAGGACGGCGAGATCGCGCTCGGGGTCAAACAGGACCACGGTGGCGCGGAACCGCTCGCCCTGCCTGGTGGTCACGGTCTGGACTTCGGTCACGCCCGCCACGACGTGGGCGTTGGTCAGGACGTGCTGGGGTGAGATGACGAAGCCCGAGCCCTCAATACGGCGCTGGCAGGTCGGCGCGATGCCCATGACCTTGACGACGCTGTTGCGGGAGCCGACCAGGCCGGGGGAGCCCAGGACGGCCGGGTTGGGCGGGGCCACGGTCAGGGCCGGCTCGGCCCCGAGTGCGCCGAAGACCTGGACGTACGGGCCACTGGCCAGCAGGCTGCGGAAGTCAGAGAACATCGTCCGCGCGGCCGGCGGCATCACTCCGTCCACCGCGTGCAGCACGGCGGAGCGCTGGACCTGGTTGGTGACCATGGCAAACGGCGCGTTGACCACCGCAGAGCCGATCAGCCAGGCGATGAGCAGGACGGAGATGACGCTGACCGCGGCCCCCGCTACCGAGTCGATCAGGGTGGCCGGGCGCCAGTGCACACGGGAGCGCACCGCGGCGCCGATCGCGGAGGCGAGCAGCTGCCCGATCATGGCGGCCACGAACACCGCGACGATCGCGACCAGAGCCTGCTGGGCGGATCCCTGAACCAGCGAGCGGGCGAGCCTTGGCGCGAAGGAGGCACCTACTGCCGCTCCGCCCAGGAACCCGGCGAAGCTCAGAATTCCGACGATGAAGCCCTGGCGGTAACCGGCCACGGCAAATGCCGCAGCAAGTGCAATCAAGATCAGGTCAAGCAAGTCACCCGACACCAGCCCACCGTATAGCGCGCGGCCGGATGATTGGTTCGCCGTACGGTATTAACCGCATCCAGCGACGGTATTAACTCCCGGGCTCCAGGGCCTCGGGCGGGAGTTCCTCCACCTGGCCGCGGTCCCATGGCCGCTCCCATCCGCCCAGCGTGAGGAGCCGGTCGACCAGGGCCGCAGTGAACCCCCAGACCAGCATTCCCCGCACCCGGAAGGCCGGCCCGGTGAACCCGGAAGGATGCCGGATCGTTAGCCGGCGCCGGGGATCGGAGAGCTCGGACAGGGGGACCCTCGCCACGGCGGTAACCTCTGGCGGATCGGCGGCCGCCACCGGGACCGGCCGCCGCCACCAGGCGAGGACCGGCGTGACTGCGAAGCCGCTCCGGGGGATGAACAGCTCCGGGAGCACCGCGAGCACCTCGACCCCGGAGGCTTCGACGCCGGCCTCCTCAGCCGCCTCCCGGAGCGCGGCCGGGACCGGGCCCCCGTCGCCCTCGTCGATCGCCCCGCCGGGGAACGCAGGCTGACCGGAGTGACGCCGCAGCCCCGGACCGCGCTGGACGAGCAGCAGGTCGGGCCCGTCCGGGCCCATGCCGAAGAGCACCAGCACCGCGGAGGGGCGGCCGCCTCCCGGTGGGGGCCGCAGCGGGGCCGGGATCGCGGTCTCCCGCGCCGCCGCGGCCAGGTCGCGCAGCCAGGGCGGCGGGCCGCCCAGGGTAGCGTCCGCCGCCTCAGCGGCCGCCTCGCCGGTGGCGCTCTCCACCGGGTCGAGGGCGCTCACGAGAATGGGCCCGTCTTCACCAGCGCCCGGGCCGTCTTCTCGTCCGTGGGGCCTTCCCCGTAGGACGGGCACAGCCGGGCGATGCCGCAGGCACCGCAGGCGGGCTTGCGGGCATGGCAGACACGCCTGCCGTGCCAGATCAGCCGGTGCGACAGGATGGTCCACTCCGACCGCGGGATGAGCGAGCCGACCTCCTGCTCGATCTTGTCCGGGTCGGTCTGCGCCGTCCACCCAAAGCGGCGGGCCAGCCGGGAGAAATGCGTGTCCACGGTGATGCCGGGCACGCCGAACGCGTTGCCGAGCACGACGTTCGCCGTCTTCCGGCCGACCCCGGGCAGGGTGACCAGATCCGCCAGCGTGCCGGGGACCTCACCGCCGTACCGCTCGCAGAGGGCCTGGCCCAGGCCGATGAGGCTGTTGGTCTTGGCCCGGAAGAACCCGGTGGACTGGATGATCTTTTCCATCTCGGCCCGCTCGGCCGCCGCGTAGTCAGCGGCGGTCTGGTAGCGGGCGAACAGCACTGGCGTTACCAGGTTGACCCGCTTGTCGGTGGTCTGCGCGGACAAGATGGTGGCGACGAGTAGTTCCAGCGGTGAGGTGAAGTTCAGCTCACAGTGGGCATCTGGGTACAGCAGGGCGAGTTCGCGGTTGATGCGCCGGGCCCGGCGGACGAGTGCGGTCCGGGAATGATCAGGGGTCACGCTTCCAGCCTATTGAGCGGCCGCGCCACCTAGCGCACGGCGCGGTGCTGTGCGGGCGCCGGGAGGGACTAGCGCTAGGCTGCCGCCAGCGTGACGATGAGTTCCGTTATGCTTACTGAGAGCTTGCGGGGGGGCCATGGCAGCTGCACGAGTCGCCTCAGGCGCGAGAACGCCGGACATGCCTGGGGCGGCCTTGGTGTCGATGGTGCGGCGGAACTGGCTGCTGGCCATCCTGCTGGCCGCCGGGCTGGCGCTGCGGGTCGTCACCCAGCTGGCTTACCGGCCCGCGCTGCTGTTCATCGACTCGATCAAATACCTGTTCGGGGCCTACGCCGGGAACGATCCACCGGGGTATCAGCTGGCCCTGAAGGCCTTCCTCCGGGTCGGCACACTGCCCATGGTGGTGGCCGTGCAGCACCTGCTCGGCCTGGCCATGGCCGTGGCGCTGTACCTGATCCTGCGCCGCCGGGGCGTGCCGCGCTGGCTGGCCGCCCTGGCCACCGCGCCGATTCTGCTGGACGGCTACCAGCTCCAGATCGAGCAGTCGATCATGCCGGATACGGCGTTCGAGGCCCTGATCGTCGCGGGCCTGGTCTGCCTGCTCTGGCAGCCCCGGCCGCGGGTCTGGATGGTGCTGACCGCGGGACTGGCCCTGGGCGCCTCGGCGACCGTCCGCCAGGTCGGCGAGATATTCATTCTCCCCGCACTCGTCTACGTGCTGATCGCCGTCCCGGGCTGGCGCGGCAAGCTGATCAAAGCCGCCGCGCTGTGCGCCGCGTTCGCCCTGCCCATCCTGATGATCAGCTTCCGGAACTATGTGACCATCAGGCACTTCTCGCTCGCCCCGTACGCGGCGGGGACGATCTACGGCCGGGCTGCGGCGGCCGCCGACTGCGCCACGCTGAGGCTCCCCCGGTACGAGCGCGCGCTCTGCCCCTCCCCCAGTCAGCAGGCTCGCGGGCCGGACTGGCTGGATCACGGGGCCACGTCGCCGATCAAATACGTGACGCCGCCGCCGGGGATGCCTCACGTGACCATGGCGGCCAACTTCAGCCGGCGCGTGTTCGAGCAGCAGCCCTGGCGGGTGGCCAGCGCGATCAGCAAGGACGCGGTCAAGCTCTTCGCCGCGGCGCGGGTCACCAGCCCGGGAGACACGTCTGTCACACGCTGGCAGTTCCAGCGGGCCTTCCCGCTGTACCCGCCTTACGTCACCAATGCGCACGGCAGGCTGCGGTTCGCCCAGCTCAATCCGGCGGGCAAGGTAATTGTGATCGTCGAGGGGCGGCGCTTCGGCGACCAGCCGGGGGTGAGCCCAGGGCTGGCGGGCTTCCTGCGCGGCTACCAGCTCGATGGCGGCTACACGCCCGGGTCGCTGTTCCTGTTCACCGTGCTGGCCGGGCTGGCCGGCAGCATCGGGGTGCTGCGGCGGCAGGCCTCGCCCGCGCAGCGGGCCACGGCCACCGCCTGCCTGCTGGCTTTCCTCAGCGCGGTCGCGGTGCTGCTCGCGTCCGACCTGTTCGAGTTCAGCTGGCGCTACCAGCTGCCGGCCCTGGTCACCCTGCCCCCCGCGGGCGCGCTGGGCATCACGGTGATCGCCGGATACATCGCGGCCCGCCGCCAGCGCGCCACGCAGCTGGTTCCCAGCCCGGCACGCCGGCCGAGATCCGTGCCCGGGGAGGAGCGCCCCGGGTCCCAGCGGAAGGACCGGGCGTCCGCGGGCTGAGCCGGTATCACGCCGAGCCGGTTAAAAAGCTGACCGTGCCCGCTCGTCCCTATGTGGGCTCCTGCCAGCCAGGCCGGGGCCCGAACCGGGCTGAGGCAAACCACACGACCAGGGCCAGCGGGACCAGTACCACGGCCGGGAGCAGCGCGGGGACGTACTCCGCGACGACGGCGGAGGAGCCAGCGCCCACGATCACGGCCGCGAAGATACCCAGGCTGCGCTCCAGGCCGTTGGGCTTGCGCCCGGTGACCAGCCCGGCGATCACCCCGGTCAGCGTTCCGGTCAGGTACGTGGTGGATATCTCGCCCAGCTGGCGGACGGTAGAGGCCTGGATGCCCATGGCGACCCCCGCGACGGCCAGCAGCACCGGCTGGCCCGCCCCGGCCGGACGGCCACCGGAAAGCTCCCAGCCCACGCAGAACATCACGAGCACGGAGAATTCCAGGGCGAGCGCGACGGTGAGCCAGGATGGCCAGATCTCGCGCAGCGCGGTCGCCGCATGGGGCCTGCGGCCCCGCCAGCGCTCCAGCCAGCGGCCTGCGCGCCGGGCTGCGAGCGGCGCCCCGACCACCACCCCGGCCACGTAACTGGCCAGGGCTACCGCGCAGTTCTCGGCCAGGGCCGGGTTATGCGTGCCCGCCGCGACGCCGAGCAGCACCATGGTCCCGGTGACCACGCTGCTGAACACGTGCCCTAGGTGCAGGAAGGCGGCGGCGTCGACGGCGCCCGTTGTCACGCTGAGCAGGACCACGAGCATGTCCCGGGCGCGAGAGCGCCAGTCCTCGGCCATGGTCAGGGTTTCTACGCGGCGTATTCGCCGGTGAGAGCACGCAGGACATCGGCGATGCGGTCGGCCACGTCACGGATGTCCTCACTGTCGGGCATGCTCTGCCATCGTCCGCTGGAACTCCGTGCGCAGGTGGGATAGGACTCAGTAGGTCTGGCGGCGCTGCGCCGACCGATCGGGTACGCCGCTGAGCGCCTGCCCTGTGTAACGGGCCAGACTATCGGAGCGCGGTGGCGAACTGCTCCGGCAGGTGCGCATGCCAGCTCGACCGCCACGGAACGTATCCGACCAGGAGCGCGATGGCGCAGCGGTTCAGCCTGGCTCCGCCCAGCGGTAGCTGGTGGCGGCCCCGCCGTCGACGCGGACGGTCCCGGCCGGGCTGCCCGCAGCCCGCCAGATCGTGTAGTCCCCCGCCGGGAGGGCCGGGTACACGGCCGCGTGGCAGGAGGCTGGGCCCAGGCGCCGTTCCCGGACCAGGGAGTGGGTGCGCCCACCGGGGTCCTGCAGCAGGCTGACGTGGATCTCCGCCCCCGCCATGCGGGCCGGGGTGATGATGATCAGGGCACCGACATCGCCGCCGATGTCGAGCACCACGCTCCCCGGGCCCGACGGGCCGGCGCTGGGTTCCGCCACGGCTGCTCCTCAGGACGGGTTGTAGTAGCCGCTGTAAGGCACGCCCAGGTACGGGAAGGAGTGCAGATACGGTTTCTTCACGTCCTGGGGGGTGAGCCCGTCTGTGATCACGCCGGCCGCCGCGTCCGGCTTATAGCCCGGGGAGACCAGTGGATAGGTGAGCCCGGCAATAGCGCGCAGCTCGATGGTCACCACGTCGTCGAAGACCCGGCGGCCGTTCGGGTAGCCCGCCAGGTCGCCGCCCAGCACTCCCAGGATCTTCGGCTTCCTCGCGGGCTTGATGGCGGTATTGAGCCGGAGCATGTCGGCGAGCACCGGCCCGGTGTGATTCTGGAAACCCTTGATCAGGCCGGCCGGGATCCCGGTCAGCAGGATGGCCTCCAGGTCGCTGCGCGGCTTCCCGGACTTGGCCAGCCTGGCCAGATGCGGGAACACACCCGGGTAGAGCGCAGGCAGCAACTCGGCCAGCTCGGGGTGGGCGACATAGGAAGCGAACATCTCGTCGTAGACCGGCGGCTGGGTGTTCCAGAAGTCTTTCTTCCCCAGCGGGATAAGCACCTCGTTGACGAGCGGGTTGCCGAGCCGGGAAACCTGCCGGAACGGGCCGCTCCAGGTGCTGGTCCCCTGGTCAGCGTCCCAGATCCGGACTTGCCGCCTGCTGGCGCTGGTCCACACGCCGATGACCGCCCGCGGGTCGCTCTCGTCCCGTGAACTGGAACCGGTCAGCGACGCGATCGGCACCTGGAGGGCGATGGAGTGCACGTTCAGCTCGTTAGTGGCGTTCACTCCGGGCGCGGGCTTGCTGAAGACGTGCATGCCGTACTTGGCGTGCAGTTGCTGGAACGGCCGGAGCGTGGCGAGGTCGAAGATCGATCCGAGGTCCACGTAGAATCCCTCGGCGCGCTGGCCCGCGAAAACCTTCACGCCGCCGGGCAGGGAGTGCACCGCGCTGGCTGCCAGCGTCGCGTACCGGGGGGTGGACAGCGGCCCGATGTGGCACGGCGGGCAGGCGAGAGCCGTGCCCAGCGGCTGGGAGAGACCGCCTGCCACCTTGGTGACGGTGTAGAACTGCCGGCTGTTCCAGTTGGGACTGTCCAGCGACCTGATCGGGCCGGTGTTGTAGAGGAACGTGTCCTTGTTCCGCAGCACGGTGCTGAACTGGAACTGATAGGTGACGTTAGCCTGGCCGTCGCCGTCGGTGTCGACGTGGATCTCGTACAGGACGTCGTCGCCGAACTCGTAGAAGTTCGGCCCGCCCGCAGGCGCCTCCAACGGAATGTAGTTGGCGATCAGCGTGACCGTCGATGGCCGGTCAGGGCTGACGAACGCATAGACATCAGTGCTGTCCGCTACCGGATCCTTCGAGATCTCCGGCGCCTCGCGGTGCGATGACATGGGTTACCTCACACAGCTAGTCGGTGGGCTGGCCGGACAGCACCGGGCAGCGGCTCAGATCAGCGGGGCTGGGGTTACTGGCTCGCCCGGACGAGACGGGCGGCGAGGGCTGGATCACGCAGCCGGGTGCGGGTCGTTCCCGCGAAGATGTCCATCTCGCCGGTCTGCGCGTCGCGCACGTGGATCACGAGAGGCCCGGCGGCGCTGCCCCGGTCGGCGACCGCATCCGGAGTCGTGGCGGCGGCGGACCGGCTCGTCCGCCCGGCGGCCGGGCGGGACTGGGCCGGGCGGGCTGCCGCCACGGCAGGGAAGGCGGTGAGCGCAGCTCCCGCCGCCAGGCCGGCCGCCGCACTGGCGCCGGCTGCGGTACGGAGTACCGCGCGGCGGGACACCGGAGCGGGCTGGCCGCCCTGGCGTCCTCCCGTTTCCGGCGTCTCCTCGCGATGATCTCCAGCCATGGTCGTCCCCCCGGGCGCGGTGTGTGCTATCGCGGATAGCGGCGAGCCAGCGGCATGCGGCTGGTCCGGACGGACTGCGGACTCGCACCGCGCCACTTACGCGCCACGCTCAGTATTTCGCCCCGAGTTAACGTTGGGTAATCGGAAGATTACCTAACGTTACAAAATTGTGACCGGGCCATCGTCACAGTCCAGGCAGCACCCACGCCGCGAGTGTCAACCCCGGGCGCGCGCTCAGGCGCAGCGCCCACCCCGGAGATCGCCCAGGCGGCAAGATCACCGATCCGGTGATCTCACCCAGCCGGAGACCGTTCAGGCCGCGCGGCGCTCGTCCCGGCTGGAAGCCGCGCTGCCCGTGATCAGCTCGCTGACCCCGCCGAGGGCCCCGCTCAGCCCGCCCTTCGCCACGCGGCCGAGGACGACCTGGGCCAGGCCCACCCCGTCCGCCACCAGGCGGCGCAGCTCGGGCGACGTCCGGATCGCTTCCAGCGATTTACGGGCCCGGTCCATACCCTCACGGCCTTCGCTGACGCCGGTCAGGTAGCCGGCTACGAACCCGATGATTGTTTCCATAGTTCTGCCTGCCTTGCCTAGAGCTGCCTGGCCGGACCGGGGGACCAGTCCGGGGGGCGCTACATCTCGCGGAGTTCCAGGTAGCGCTTGATGTCGGGAAGTGACTGGATGATGGCGGCGATCGCTGCGGCCACCACCACCGCCTTGATGAGCCTGCCAACCATGGTGGTCCTCCTCTGGAGATGGTGCGGGACGTGCTAGCCGGATGCCCCGACCGGCTCGATCTCGTCGGGGGCGAAGTACAGGAAACGGCCCTGGCCGCGCTGAATGTCCGCGTCCGGGTCGTCGTCGGGCAGCAGCGCCAGGTGGGCGTGGCCGTCCACGTCGAACAGGACCGCCTCGACCAGCGCCGTCCGCCCGGTCAGGAACAGATCCTGCGCGTCCGCCCGGCGGGTGCCCGGCAGCATCCGGACCCGGCTGCCCCGGGCGACGCGGACCCCCGCGATCATGACGTGATCCGTTTCCGGCGATACCGAGCGGTCCGCGCCCGGATCCCACCAGGGCGCCTCCCCGGCGACAGCCGGGTCAGGTGCCGCCCCGCGCTCCTGCGGGGGCAGCCCCGCGTGGCCCGCCGGCTGCTCCTGCGGGATCTCCGTCCACTCCGGGACGGTCTCGCACTCCGCGGCAGGACCCCCGGCCGGGTTGAGGTACCGGATGGCACCGTGCATGCGCTCGATCATCTCGGGTGGCAGGTGGTCGAGCCGGTCCAGCAGTTCGGCCGCGCGCGGGTCGGTGGCCCGGGCCTCGCGCTTCTCCTCATCGGTCAGGGTGAGCGTGCGGAGGGTGAGGATCTCGTCGATCTCCGTGGAGTCGAACAGCTGCCCGGCGCTTTCGGCAGCGATCTCCGCGTGGTCGTAGAGGATGACCGGGGAAGACAGCATCAGCTCCGTGCACTCGGCCGGCCCGGCCAGCACCGGCCAGGTGGCGGTGTTCACGCAGCGGGCGACCTCGGTGGCCGCCCACTCGGGAGGTTCGGTCATGGACAGGAACCGGCCGCCGGGCACCGCGATCAGGCAGTGCGCGGCGATCAACGCGTACGGCAGGCCGTCTGCGCGGCGGGCCAGCGGCCCGGGCGGCTCGGTGCGATTTTCCAGCACCACCCGCAGGCGAAGCGCGCCGTACGGCCCGGGCATCCGCTCCGCGCTCAGCCGGAGAGCCCCGTGCAGGGTTTCCCGCTTCCGGGCCAGCCGTCCGGCGGGTTCGCCGCCAGCGCCGGTCAGGTCCTCGTAGTCGGTGCCGCCCGGGAGAGAGAACTTGGTCTCGGCGGCCCCGCCGAGCAGCTCGCCGAGCGTGGCCGCCGCCCCCTGCTCGCACTCGGCCGCCTCGTCCCACGGAGTGAGCTCAGCGCCTCCGGACTGCAGCGAATCGACCTCCCGGAAACCGGCCGCGGGCGAGCCCGCCAGTACGGTGCGCCGCTGCAGCCGGAGGAAGCGGGCCAGCACCGTGACCGTCGCGCCGGCCGGGCCTTCCAGGACGCACTCCGTCTGCGCGGCGGAAGGCTCGTGCTCGTCGACAGCCCGGTACGCCGCCGGCATGAGCACCCCGAACTGGAAGCGTTCCTGGTTCTTCTGCGCCGACGCCCGGTAAGGGTAGAGCAGGTATCCCTCGTACAGGATGGCGTCGGCGACCTGCCGGGCCTGCTCCAGGTGAGCCGGATCGATCCGGTCGCGGGATTTCACGATTCCTCCGGGCCCGCCCGGGCGAGCAGCGCGAGCACGGTCGCGTCCCAGGTGGGAAGCGCGTGACGGCTCTTGAACCGGCCGAGCTTGTCTAGCGTGTGCCGGCTCATCGTGATCCACGAGGTGTCCGGGAAGTGCGCGTCCACGGCCTCCCGCCACTGGCTCACCGGCAGGCGGAACGTGGTCTCCTTGCTCCACGGCACCTGCTGGACCCGCAGCCGCCCATCGGCCGAGCCGAAGATGGTCCCGCTGAACAGCAGCAGTAGCGGGATCTCGCCGTCGTCCAGCGAGCTGAAGTACCGCGTCGAGGCGATCTGCAGATCGTAGGTGAACGGCACCGGCAGCGGGACCTCGATGCTTCCGGTGAAGCCCGGGACCATCGTGGAGAGAGTGGTGAACTGGAGCGGCTTGAGCGTGTCGGCCCAGCGGATCCGCTCGCCGAACAGGTCGTGCAGCCGTTCCGCCTCCGCGTCGGTGTAAGGCCGGCGGAAGGGCTCGATCCGGATCTGCGAGCGGAGCGCGATCGCATCGACCTTCTCCCCGGACGTCTCGCTGATCCGCAGGTCCAGCTGGAACGACGGCACCGCGGCGTACCTGTCTACCCGGGCGCCGATGCAGTCGAACACGAGATCAGCCATGTCGGGAGCCCTGCCCGGCCTCCCGGGCGCGCTGGCGAACCCCAGTCACGAACTCATCGATGCTGGCCCGGGCCTCGCTGCCGCCGTCGAAGCCTTTCCACAGCATCCGCATCCGGCCCGCCAGCTCATAACAGACGTCGATGGGCACGATGAAGCACTCTGCCTCGGCCGCCCCGCCGGCCCGGCAGAGCAGCACGGCCTCGACGTCCGGTTCCGCGGTGGCCAGCAACGGATGCGCCGCGGCCAGCCGCTCCCACGCACCCAGGTCCAGAGTGCACTCGGTGGCGCCTGCCGGGCTGGGGTAGAACCCGCCCACCGCGCCGCGCTCGGAGCTGTAGAGAAAGAACGCCAGCCCGACCGGGATCTGCAGCTCATCCCACTCGGCGGCGGGCATGGGCCGCCCGGAGTCGCGGAGGTAGCGGTCCGGAACCGAGCGGTATCGCGCTGAGCCCCGGCGAGGTGCCCCGTCCGAGCCGGGGCTCGGTGGGGGCTTCGGGAGGGCGTCCCCCGGGGCCGGCGGGGCCTGGGTGAACAGCAGGTAGCAGGCGCGGCAGGCACAGGCGAGGCTGGACTTCTCCAGGTCCGCTACGTGCCCGTGGGTGGCCGAGATCCCGGTGGCGCAGAACTCGCAGCGTTCCTCGCCGGCTCCATCGGCCTGGGGGTCCGGCATGGCCCGCTGATCCGGCCCGGCTGAAACGGGCCCGGCCTGGGCTGGCGGCGCGCCTGCCGCCGGAACCTGCGCCGCCGGAACGTCGGCCGCCGGAACCTGCGCCGGCGAGGCGGAGTGCTGGGCCGGTGACGGCGGGGCTGGACGGCGCTGAGCGGGCGCGGCCGGGGCCGCCCCTGGTGGCCCGACGAATCTGCGCAGCCCCGATGGCCGGCTCACGACGAGATCGCCTCCTGCGGCGCCGTGACCGCCACCCTGACTCCCTGGCTGTCGGACAGCAGCGGAAGCGGGTCCAGGTGCACGGCGGCGTCGCCGAGGCTGCGGCCTGCGGACCGGACGTCGTACCGGGTCTGGCAGGCGGGGCAGGCCAACTCGCCGAGCGTGAGCGTTCCCTCGGCCAGCGACGTCCCGCAGGCCGCGCAGGCATCACGGTAGGCGTACAGGGTGCCGCGGACCGAGCAGAGGAGCACCCGGGTCCCGGCGACCGAAGCGGTCACCGGCCTGCTGCTCGGCGGCCCGAGGTCGGGGATGGTCACCCACCTGGCGTCACCTGCGCCGGCCCCGGCCGCCTCGTCTGGTCCGTCCGCACCAGGGGGCCGGCGGCCGATCTGCAGCAAGGTCCCCGGGGCCGGCGGCGCGGTGACACCCTCCACCACGACCTCGGTGACCTCAGGCGCCGCGTCCTCGATCGCGCCCTTGATGGCGAGCTGGACCGTCACCGTGGAGGAAGCGCATCCGTCACAGCTGCCCTCCAGGCGGAGCTGGGCCACCCCCTCCTGCGTCACGCCCAGGTAGGTCACCCCGCCCGCGTGCGAGCCGAGGTAGGGGCGCACCTTGTCCAGAGCGCGCTGGATCCGGGTGTCCACGTCGAGCGGGTGCAGGTCGTGCAGCATCAGCAGGCTTTCCACCAACGGGTCCTCGAGCAGTCGATCGAGGATTGCGGTTCCCGCGGCGCCTTCCGCATGCACCGCGGCCATGATGTGGCTCAGCCCGTCGCCGTAGAGTCCCAGCAGCAGCCGGACCAGTTCCTCGGCGGCGCTGGCGGTCGCCTCCCCGCCCTCGGACTGCAGGATGCCGAGCAACTCCTCGACGCGTGCCCCCACCTGCCGTGCGTCGGCCATCCGCCTCGCCTCTGTCTGGCTCACCCTGTATATGACTTACCGGTTATCACTCATCTTCCTGGCCACCTGGCATCCGGGTCCCGCCCAGCCGGCTGGGCGGGCGGGACCCGGAGTGCGGGGCGCGTTCCGGGGCGGTGCGGTTCCCCGGAACTCCCGCTTCAGGTGGCCAGGGTCGCCGCCATCGGCGTGTGCACCTTCTCCAGCAACTTGCCGTTACCGAGGTACATGTGCACGCCGCAGGGCAGGCAGGGATCGAAGCTGCGGACCGCCCGCATCACGTCGATGCCCTTGAAGTTGTCCGGGGAGTTCTCCTCGAAGATGGGCGTGTTCTGGACCGCGTCCTCATACGGTCCCGGGGTGCCGTAGCTGTCCCGGACACTCGCGTTCCAGGGCGTCGGCGGGTACGGGTGGTAGTTCGCGATCTTCCCGTCGCGGATCACCATGTGGTGCGACAGCACGCCGCGGACCGCCTCGGTGAACCCGCAGCTGTTCGCCTCGTCCGGGACGTCGAACGGCTCCCAGGTCTTCGTGTGCCCGGCCCGGACCTCGGCGAGGGCCTTCTCCATGAAGTAGAGGGCAGCCGCGGCCGCGTAGGCCTGGAAGTAGGTCCGCGCACGGTCCCGCTCGATGGCGTTAGAGAGAGGCCGTCCTTCTTTGTCGTGCGGGACCTTCCACTCGAAGGTGACCTCGGGCTTGGTGATCGTCCGGGGCAGGTTGATCTGCACGCTGCTGCCGGTGGACTTGACGTACCCGAAGTCCACCAGACCGCCCTGCGCGGTGGCCCACAGTCGGGCCAGCGGCCCGCCGCCGGTATCGGCCGCCAGGTAGTTGGTGCCGTCGAACCACCGCGGGGACATGACCCAGCTGTACTTCTCGTCGAAGTTCCGCTTCTGCGGCCGCGGGATCGTGTGCTGGTTCCACGGGTGCCTGCGGTCCACCGGATTGCCCAGCGGGTCGCGGGTGACGAACATCTCCTGGTCTTCCCAGTCCTCGTAGTAGGAGCTGCCGAGCAGGATGCGGATGCCCAGGTTGATGTCGACCAGGTCGTTGGTGAGCAGCTGCCCGTCCCGGATGACCCCCGGGGTGACGAACATCTTCCGGCCCCAGTCAGTCATGTGGTCGTAGCGGAAGTCGCAGTGGTCGGGATCGTTGAAGCTGCCCCAGCAGACCATGTCGGCGCGGCGGCGGCCGACCTCCTCATACCCCGGCAGCGCCTCGTAGAAGAAGTCGAACAGGTCATCGTGCATGGGCACGACGCGCTTCATGAACTCCACGTAGCGCATCAGCCGGGTCAGGTAGTCGGTGAACAGCTGCACGGTGGGGGTGGTGCCCACGCCGCCCGGGTAGAGGGTGGAGGGGTGCACGTGGCGCCCTTCCATCAGGCAGAACATTTCCCGGGTGGACCGGCTCACCTGCAGCGCCTCGCGGTAGAACTCGCCTTCGAGCGGGTTCAGCGACCGCATGATGTCGCCGATGAACTTGTAGCCGTGATCGGCGGCGTGCGGCGCCTCGGTGCGGTTGGCCAGTTCCAGCACGCCGGGGTTGGTCTCGCCGACCATCTTGGCGCAGAAGTCCACGCCGACCAGGTTCTCCTGGAAGATGTTGTGGTCGAACATGAACTCGGCCGCCTCGCCGAGATTGATGATCCACTCCGCGATGTGCGGCGGCCGCACCCCATAGGCCATGTTCTGGTTGTAGACGGAGCACGTCGCGTGGTTGTCCCCGCAGATGCCGCAGATCCGGCTGGTGATGAAGTGCGCGTCCCGCGGGTCCTTGCCCTTCATGAAAATGCTGTAGCCGCGGAAGATCGACGAGGTGCTATAGCACTCGAGGACCTTCTTCTGCTTGAAGTCAATCTTCGTGTAGATGCCCAGGCTGCCCACGATGCGCGTGATGGGGTCCCAGTTCATCTCCACGACGCCGGTGTCTTCGGCAGTAGTCATCCTTCATCCCCTCGGTACTGAGCGGCGCCGTGGCCGGCCCGGCCGGCGCCTGGAATCGTTTCCGGGTACTGCCGATCACCAGGGCTTCTGATAGCCCGTGAGAAGGTCGCTGCCCCTTTTCCGCCACTTCGGCTCCTCGTCGGCCGTCCTGGCGGTGAAGCCGCGGAGGGTTCGGATCACGCTGCCGTACAGGATGCTCGCAGTCGCGGACACCTTCGAGCCCGGGGGTTCGTCCATGAACGGCATGAACTTGTCCGGGAAGCCGGGCATGGTGCAGGCGATGCAGATCCCGCCCACGTTCGGGCATCCGCCGACCCCGTTGATCCAGCCGCGCTTGGGCACGTTGCACTTGACCACTGGTCCCCAGCAGCCCAGCTTGACCAGGCACTTGGGTGAGCCGTACTCATCGGCGAAGTCGCCCTGCTCGTAGTAGCCGCCGCGGTCGCATCCCTCGTGGACGGTCGCGCCAAACAGCCAGGTCGGCCGGAGCGCCTCGTCCAGCGGGATCATCGGGGCCTGGCCCGCAACCTGGTAGAGCAGGTAGAGGATCGTCTCGGAGAGGTTGTCCGGGTGGGTGGGGCAGCCGGGCACGCAGACGATGGGCAGCCCGGCCTTGGACCGCCAGTCCCAGCCGAGGTAGTCGGGCACCCCCATCGCCCCGGTCGGGTTGCCGGCCATCGCGTGGATGCCGCCGTATGTGGCGCAGGTCCCCGCGGCAAGGATCGCGGTGGCCTTCGGCGCGAGCCGGTCCAGCCACTCGTTGGTGGTCATCGGCTGGCCGGTGGCGGGGTTGTTCCCGAACCCGCACCAGTAGCCCTCGGGCTTGATGGCCTCATTCGGGATCGAGCCCTCGACCACCAGCACGAACGGGTCGAGTTCGCCCCGGTCGGCCTTGTGCCACCATTCGATGAAGTTGTCGGCGCCCTGCTCCGGGCCGCATTCGAAGTCGATGAGCGGCCAGTGCACGGCCACCTTGGGCAGCCCCGGCAGCGCGCCCAGGACGATTTCCTCGATGCTGGGCTGCGTGGCCGCGGTCAGCGCCACCGAGTCCCCATCGCAGCCGAGGCCTCCGTTCATCCAGAGGATGTGCACCACGGGCTCGGCCGCGGGCTGCGCCGAACCATCGCTGGTCTCCGTGGCAGTGGCCATTACTAGGCCACCCCCCTCCCTAGTGATCTGGCGGGCCGAGATCTACGTAATCCGGCTCGCCGCGCTTCCGGCAGGCAGGCCGGCTTCGTGAGCGCAACGCAGGTGACAGGTGCCTGGCTGCGCAGGAGACGGGGCCCCTCGCCGCGCAAGCGGCCAGCGGCGTCCGTGGCGTCAGGGGTGCGGGGTAGGCCTGAACTGGCCTCCGGCGCTGCTGCGCCAGCGGAAGCCGGCCGTCTGGCGATCTCCGATGACCGCCGGACGACCTGAACCACGGTGAGCGCGTCAGCGCCAGAAAGATGGTTCATACAGGCCTTGCCTGCTTCATGCGCAGGTGCCGTCATGCTAAACCTCTCCACCATGCGTATCAAGGCAGTAGCGGCAAGTGTCAGACATAGATGTCCATTCGGTCCGGACAGAACTGGGGTTCCTACTGCCCGGCTGGCCAGCAACCCGGGACTGATGGCCAGCAACCGGGGACTGATGGCCAACAAGGGCCGTTCCCGCCCAAGCCATCTGTGCTGCCGGCTTGCCTTCCCGGCGGCATCAGACTGACCAGTCACGTTGCCATCCGCCTAGTAACTTGAGTGCCCAACGGTGACCACGCGATCCGGCACAGACGCGTACTCTGTGTTCAGACCGGCCAGTTTTGCGGCCGGGACGGGCCGGAGGAGACAGTTGGCGGAACTGCCCAACGGAAACGGGGACGGGTCCATCGAGGTCGTCCCGGTGGTCGTGCTGTCCCAGACCTTTCCGGCCCGGCCATCGTGGATTCCGGAGATCCGTGACTTCGTCCGCCACTGCCTGGCCGAGTCCCCGCTGACTGAGGAAGGCACCCGCAGCGTCGGCGAGACCGTGTTCCGCGCCCTGCTTGACGCGGCCGGGCCGACCGGGGCCATCCAGGTCTCCTTCCGGATCTTCCCGGAACACGTCGAGGTAGACGTGCTCCACTCGAACCAGCCGCCCGCTGAAGTGGGCGGCAAGCTGACGACTGTCGCGCCTCGGTCCGCTGCGCCCGTGGCCGCGGCCACGCGAGGAGCGCCGATGCGGACGGCCACGTTCGCCGACTGGATGTCCACCGCGCTGCGCCGCGAGGGGCTGACCCAGGAAGCCGCCGCGCGGCAGCTGGGCGTCTCGGTCAAGACTGTCGGGCGCTGGGTCGGCGGCGAGACCGAGCCGCGCCTGCGGGATCTGCGCCGCATCCAGGAACTGTTCGGTGAGCTGCCGTTCCCCTGACCTTCCCGGCCCTGCCCGCCGCGCCGGACCGCCCCGATTGGACAGGTCTGTCTCGTCTCAATTGCTGGACGTCCCCCCACAAGTGTCCTACGGTGCTCCCATGGCCCTTCCTACGGGACGCTACCGGCTGGGCACTGAGAGCGGCCGGATCGTCCTGCGCACGTTTCGCGATGGGCTGGCGGCCACCGCTGGCCACGATCTGGTCATCGAGCTACCCCGCTGGTCCGGCGAGCTTGTCGTCGACGACGACAAGGCCCCGGAGTCCCTCGAGGTACGCATCGACGTCGGCGCGCTCGCTGTCCGCGAGGGCACCGGCGGCCTCAAGCCACTGACCGACCGGGACCGGCGGGAGATAGCGACCACCGCCCGGCGGCTGCTGTCTACCGACCAGCACCCGGAAGCGGTCTTCACCGCCAACCGGTTCGAGCTGTCAGGTGAAATCGGTGCCATCGAGGGGAACCTCTCCATCCGGGGGGTGACTCGGCCGCTCCGGCTCCAGGTAAGCCAGCCCGAACCGGGCAGCTACCGGGGTACGGGGACGCTGGTGCAGTCGGCGTACGGCATCAGGCCATACACCGCGTTCTTCGGCGCACTGAAGGTGCGTGACGCGGTCGATATCGAGGTAAATGCGGTCATTTCCGGGTCAGAAGCCGACACCGGATGATGCTGGCCTGACCCCCGGCCTTGCGGAGCCGGGCCAGGGGAAGTAAGCCAGGGAAGGTAACCCGGGGCCGCCGGTCCTGGGGGCAGAGAGCGCAGCGGAATGGCCGCGAGGAGATGAGCGCAGCGCCGTCGGCACCGGTAGGGGACAACGAGGTCGCCAGGCTTTTCGAGCGCCGGGCGGCTTCCGTCGACGAGCTTGCCGGGCATGCGGGCACGGTGGCGGCTGCCTGCCACGACATGGCCGTCCGATTCCACCAGGGGGGCAAGCTGGTGGTATTCGGCACGGGCGCGTCGAGCACCGACGCCCTGCACGTGGCCGTGGAGTTCGTGCACCCTGTGATCGTCGGCAAGAGGGCCCTGCCGGCCATCTCCCTTACCGCCGACACCGCCACGGTGACCGGCATCGCTGAGCGCGAGGGCATGGGCGCGATCTTCGCGCATCAGATCCGCCATCTGGCCACCCCCGCCGACATCGCGCTGGGCCTCTCCGCCGACGGCAACTCCGAGAGCGTGCTGAACGGGCTGCTGACCGCGCATGGCATGGGGATGCTGACGATCGCGCTCGCCGGAGGGGGCGGCGGGGTGATCGGCGGCAGCCCGGCGGTGGACCACGTCCTCGTCACCACGGAATCCGATCCCCGGGTGGTCAAGGAGGCGCACGTGACCGCGTACCACGTGCTATGGGAACTGGTGCACGTCTTCCTCGAGCAGCCTGGGGTGCTCGGCCCGGCGGTGGTCTCATGAACCAGCCCAAGCCCGCCGCCGGGCGGCCCGCCGCCGGGCCGGCCGTGCAGCCGCCCGAATGCCACGACGAGGTCTGCATCACGTGCTCGGACACGGCGGTCGCGGCGACCATCGCCCGGCTGCTCCCGGACGGCCTGGCGATCGTCGACACCGAGGCGGGCCAGGAAGAGGTCAGCGTGGCCCTGGTCGACGCGGGGGTCGGCGACACAATCCTGGTGCACGCCGGCGAGGCCATCGCGGTGGTGCCGGCATGACGAAACGCAGCAGCGGGCAGGACAGCGCGGCCGCGATGGAGGCGCTGTACCCGTTCCTGTATCCCGGGACTGCGCCCGACCTCGACGCGGTGCTGGCCGAGGTGCGGGCGTCGACCGTGGCCAAGGCTCGCGAGATCACCGAACTGCGCCAGGCCATCTGCGCCCGGGACGCCGGACGGCTGGCCGCCTGCGCACAGCAGATGGCGGCCCGGTTTGCGGCCGGTGGCCGGCTGCTGGTCTTCGGCAACGGAGGCAGCGCCACCGACGCCCAGCAGTTGGCCACACTGTTCCTGGATCCCGGTCCCGGAGAGCGGGCCCTGCCCGCGTTCTGCCTGGCCAACGACACTGCGGTGGTAACCGCCCTGTGCAACGACGTCGGCGTGGAGGTGGTCTTCGCCCGCCAGGTCGCCGCGTTCGGGCAGCCCAGTGACATCGCGATCGGCCTGTCCACCAGCGGCAACTCCGAGAACCTGCTGCGCGCCCTGGACGAGGCGGCACGGCACGGCATGCTCACCGTGGGCATCGCCGGGTACGACGGCGGGAAGATGGCCGAGCTGGACAGCCTCGACTACCTGTTCGTGGCCCCTTCATCCTCGGTGCACCGGATCCAGGAAGCGCAGACCACCGTGTACCACGCGCTATGGGAGCTGACCGTGGCGTCGCTGCCCGGGGCCGGGACCGGGACCGGGACCGGGTGGCGGGGATGACAGGGGACAAGGTGCCGGGAGCCGGGCGCACCGGGCGCACGCTGGTCGCCTGCCTGGGCAACATCTTCCTGAGCGACGACGGCTTCGGGGTCGAGGTGGCCCGGCGGCTGGCCCGCGAGCAGTTCCCCGAAGGGGTGCGGGTCACCGACTACGGCATCCGCGGCATGCACCTGGCCTACGATCTGGCCGAGGGATTCGACACGACCATCCTGGTAGACACCGCGCAGCGCGGTGACGCACCCGGCACCGTCTACCTGATCGAGCCCGAGCCGCGCGAGGGCCAGGGCGACACCGCCCAGCTGAGCTTGTTCAACGCGCACGGCATGCAGCCAGACCTGGTACTCAGCCTGGCTGGCTCGCTCGGCGGGGACGCCGGGCGGGTGCTGGTGGTGGGCTGCGAGCCCGCCACCCTGGAGGAGGGAATCGGGCTCAGCCCCCCGGTGACGGCCGCGGTGGACGAGGCCGCGGCGATGATTACCCGGCTGGTGACAGCCGGCCAGAACACTCAGTCGTAGACCTGCGAAGAGGTGATCGCATGTGCCTTGGCATCCCAGGCGAGGTGATCGAGTTCCTGCCCGATCAGCCCGACCTGGCCAGGGTTGACGTCAGCGGGGTCCGGCGGGTGATCAATGTCGGCCTGCTCACCGACGACCTGCCCAAGCCAGGCGAATGGGTACTCATTCACGTGGGCTTCGCGCTATCGAAGATCGACGAGGCGGAGGCAGCGGCCGCGCTGCAGTTCCTGGAAGGCATCGGCCAGGCCTACGCGGACGAGCTGGAAGCTCTCCAGGGATCCCAGATCGAGTAGAGGGGGCAGTGATGCGCTTCGTTGACGAATTCCGCTCTGCGGACAAGGCGCACGCCCTGGCCGCGAAGATCGCGGGGCTGTGCGAGCCCGGGCGGCAGTACAAGCTGATGGAGGTGTGCGGCGGGCACACGCACACCATCTACAAGCACGGGCTCGAGGACTACCTGCCCGAGTCGATCACGCTGGTGCACGGCCCCGGCTGCCCGGTCTGCGTCATCCCGATGGGCCGGGTCGACGACGCGATGGCGCTGGCATCCCAGCCGGACACCATCATGACCTCGTTCGGCGACATGATGCGGGTCCCGGGCAGCCAGGGCTCGTTCTTCGACGCCAAGGCGCAGGGCACCGACATCCGGATGGTGTACTCACCGCTGGACTCGCTGAAGATCGCCCGGCAGAACCCGGACAAGCGCGTGGTGTTCATGGCCATCGGGTTCGAGACCACCACCCCGTCCACCGCGATGACCGTACTCCGCGCGGCCGCCGAGAAGCTGGACAACTTCTCCATCTTCTGCAACCACGTGACGATCATCCCGGCCATCAAGGCCATCCTGGACTCGCCCGACCTGCGCCTGGACGGGTTCATCGGCCCGGGTCACGTGTCCACGGTGATCGGCTGCCGCCCGTATGAGTTCATCGCCCGCGACTACGGCAAGCCCGTGGTGGTGGCGGGGTTCGAGCCACTGGACATCCTGCAGTCCATCTACATGCTGATGGTGCAGCTGTCCGAAGGCCGCAGCGAGGTGGAGAACCAGTACACCCGCGTGGTGCCCTGGGACGGCAACCTGGCCGCGCTGACCGCTATCAACCAGGTCATGGAGCTGCGCCCGTACTTCGAGTGGCGCGGGCTCGGCTTCATCTCGCACTCGGCAATGCGGGTCCGCCCCGAGTTCGCCAAGTACGATGCGGAATTGCTCTTCGAGGTGCCCGGGGTCCGGGTCGCCGACCCGAAGGCCTGCCAGTGCGGCGAGGTACTCAAGGGCGTGCTGAAGCCCTGGGAGTGCAAGGTGTTCGGCACCGCGTGCACGCCGGAGACGCCCATCGGGACTTGCATGGTCTCGCCCGAGGGCGCCTGCGCCGCCTACTACAACTTCGGCCGGATGAACCGCCGCCGGGTCGTGGAAGTGAGCATCTCATGACCGATCGGGGCACCTGGGTCGACCAGGCCCTGCGCGAGCACGAAGAGCACGCAGGCCCGCTGTCCCAGGAGGCAGAGCCCGGCGCGGCCCGGCCCGGCGCGGCCCAGCCCGGCGCGGCCCGGCCCGGCGCGGCCTCCGACCGTGAGCAGCAGGTCCTCGACCGGATCGACCGGGCCCGGCGCCGCCGGCCGCGGGTCCGCGAGGAGCGGATCACCATGTCTCACGGGGCCGGCGGGAAGGCTACCCGGACCCTGGTCGAGGCGGTCTTCCTGGACGCGTTCAGGAACCCGCTGCTCGAGCCCCTGGAAGACTCCGCGCAGCTCCACGTGAACGGTGGCCGGGTCGCGCTGACCACCGACTCCTACGTGGTGTCGCCGCTGTTCTTCCCGGGCGGTGACATCGGCGACCTCGCGGTCAACGGCACCGTCAACGACCTGGCCGTGTCCGGTGCGACCCCGCTCTACCTGTCCGCCGGGTTCATCCTGGAGGAGGGCTTCCCGGTCGCCGACCTGGTCGGGATCGTGACCTCGATGAAGGCCGCAGCCGAGGTCGCCGGGGTGCAGGTGGTCACCGGGGACACCAAGGTGGTGGAGCGCGGCAAGGCGGACGGCTGCTACATCAACACCGCGGGCGTGGGCGTGATCGAGCACGACGTGTCGCTGGGCGTGGCGAACGCGCAGCCCGGCGACGCGGTGATCGTGTCCGGCCCGGTCGGCGACCACGGCGTGACCATCATGCTGGCCCGCGGCGAGCTGGACATCGAGGCCGACATCACCTCGGACACCGCGCCGCTCAACGGGCTGATCGCGGACCTGCTGGCGGCCACACCCGGTGTCCGTGCGCTGCGCGACGCCACCCGGGGCGGCGTGGCGACCATCCTCAACGAGGTGGCCACGGCCGCCGGGGTCGGGGTGCTCGTCAACGAGGACGCGATCCCGGTGCGCACCGCGGTACGAGGTGCCTCCGAACTGCTCGGCATCGATCCCATGTACGTAGCCTGCGAAGGCCGGCTGGTCGCCGTGGTCGACGGCGGCGAGGCGGGCAAGGCGCTGGCCGCGCTGCGTTCCCACCCGCTGGGCGCCGACGCCGCGATCATCGGCCACATCACCGCGGACCCGCCGGGCCTGGTCCTCCTGAACACCGCGTTCGGCGGGACCCGGATTGTGGACCTGCTGGTCGGTGACCCACTGCCGCGCATCTGCTGACGGGCGGCCCGATGCACGAACTGGCGATCACCGAGGGGGTGGTGCAGGCGGTGACCGAACGGCTGCCCGGCACGCCCATCGCCTGCGTGCACCTGGAGATCGGCGCCATGTCCGGGGTGGTCGCGGACTCCGTGCGGTTCTGCTTCGACCTGGTGACCGAGGGCACGACGCTAGAGGGTGCCCGGCTGGACATCAGCCAGCCCGCGGCCCGCTGTAAGTGCCGGGACTGCGGCGCCGAGTTCGAGCCGGACAGGGCGATCGCGCTGTGCGACTGCGGCAGCGCCGACGTGGCCGTCCTGGCCGGCCAGGAACTGCGGATCACGTCCGTGGAGGTGGTGTGACATGTGCGCGACCTGCGGCTGCGGCGTGGCAGGCGTCCGGGTGTTCGGCCCCGGCCAGCTCGGCCCGGCCGGGCACGGCCATGGAACCGATCACGAGAACGGTCACGCACCCGGACATGACCACGACCGCGAGCACAAGCACAGGGCCGGGCACGAGCACGAGCACGAGGCCAGGCACGCGCACGGCCCGGAAGACCGGACCGTCGAGCTTCAGCAGAAGGTCCTGGCCAAGAACGACCGCCTGGCCGAGGACAACCGCACCTGGCTCACCGCCCGCGGCATCCTGGCCGTCAACCTGATGAGCTCGCCGGGGGCCGGCAAGACGACGCTGCTGGAGCGCACCGCCCGCGAGGCCGGCGCCGGGCTGGGCCTGACCGTGATCGAGGGCGATCAGGAAACCACGCTCGACGCGTCCCGGATCGAGGCGGCCGGCTGCGAGGTCGCGCAGATCAACACGGGCGCGGGCTGCCACCTGGACGCCAGCATGGTGGCCCGCGGGCTGCACGCGCTGGACCCGCGCCCCGGCTCGGTGCTGGTCATCGAGAACGTCGGGAACCTGGTCTGCCCGGCCCTGTTCGACCTGGGCGAGGCGGCCCGGGTGGTGCTCTCCTCGGTCACCGAGGGCGCCGACAAGCCGATCAAGTACCCGCAGATGTTCCGCGGGGCCGATCTGGTCCTGCTGACCAAGGTGGACCTGCTCCCGTACGTGGACTTCGACACCGAACGGCACGCCCAGGACCTGAAGCTAATCAGCCCGGGCGCGCAGATCCTGCCTCTCTCCGCCACCACCGGCGAGGGCCTGCCCGCCTGGTACGCCTGGCTGGCCGAGCGCGCCCGCTAGACCGGCAATTCCCAAGCCATTCCGCAACGAAGACCGCTCTCGTCCCGGTCCTTCTCCGAGTCCAATGAATGGCAAATCCGCAAATTAACGGTGAGCTATTATTGGTGACGTTCCGGGGTCAGGCGGGCTTCCAATCGAGCCGGAACCACACCGCCGTCCCGCGAGTGGACCCGTCCCGGTACGAGTGATGGCCCCACCGGGCCGCCAGCGTCTGCACAGCCAGCAGCCCGTGCCCGGATTCCGCGACCCTCCCGGGCTGGCCCGGGACCGGCGTAGTGTCGGAACCGTCGTCGAGCACGGCCACGCATGCGGACGACCGCCCGCGCCAGACGACGACCTGGAATTTCCCGTTCCAGCCGGTACGGGTGTGCCGGACCGCGTTGCTGGCCAGCTCCGATGTGCACAGCAGGGCGTCGTCCGACACCGGGCAGCCGTCCAGAACCCGGGCCACGAACCGCCGGGCCTGCGCCACCTGGTCCAGCCCCCCGGGGAACACGCGCCGCTTCGGGGTGGTGACCAGCCAGGCGCCGCGCCAGGCGAGCTGGGTCAGCGAGCCGGCCGGTAAGGCGTGCAGGGGGGCAGCGCGCGGCCGGGACGGCTCGAAAGGCGCCGCGTCTAGGGCCGCGAGGGCGGCAGCTGATGAACGGCCCACCATGACGCCTCTCCCCTCGGATATGGTATGGACGCTTTTGTCTCCCCCACTCTGCCGGTAACGGGTGCCGTTGTGCCAGAGCCAAACGGCATAAAAGGCATCATCAATTCGTAAATGCTCACTCCGCCGTTGACCTTGCCCCAGGGGCCGGGCCCCGGCGTCCATGAGCTACTTCCGCAGCTCCTTCGCCAGAGTCGCCATGCGTTCAGGCCGGGCAGGGCGCGTCCGAAGGGTGGGATTAACACCACCGAGATCGAAGGCCGGACCCGATAACAATGGAGGAGCCCGGGAGCACCTCACCGGGGCGCGGGATGACGGGTGGTGTGCGACGTGGAGGTACTGATGAGTGACAGCGCCAGCGGTGTCCGACGACTGGGCCGGCTGACCCTGCGGACCTGCGCCCGCGGGCTGGTCATCGCGGTCCTGTCGGTCGTGCCCGGCATCCCGCTGTTCGTCGCCTCCATCCTCTCCCTGCCCCTCCTCGCCGTGGGGATCGGGATCATACCGGTGCCGATGAGCCTGCTGGCCGTGCGCCGCCGGGCCGGGCAGCAGCGCCGCCTCGCGCTGGAATGGTCACGCGTGAGCATCGCCACGCCCTACCGGCCCCGGCCGCACGAAGTCAGCAACGGGCTGATCGGCCGGCTGCAGCGGTGCAAGTGGCTGCTGACCGACCCGGCGACCTGGCGGGACCTGCTGTGGATCCTGGTCGACATGCCGGTCGGGGTGGCGCTCGGGGCGCTCCCCGCGTTCGGCATCGTCGCCGGAGTGGTCGGCCTGCTGTCCGGGGTGTGGCTCAACCCGGGCCACCTCAAGCAGCTGCCGCTCTTCCTGGGCCTGCTGCTGGTCGGCGTGTTCGGGGGGCCGCGGGTGCTGAAGGCGCACGCCCAGTTCAGTGCCGTACTGCTGGCCCCGACCCGGAAGGAACTAGACGCGCAGGTCGGCCGGCTGAACGAGTCGCGCTCCCAGGCGGTGGACGCGTCCGCGGCCGAGCTGCGCCGGATCGAACGCGACCTGCACGATGGGGCGCAGGCCCGGCTGGTCTCGCTGGGCATGAGTATCGGCCTGGCCGAGCAGGTCCTCAGGGACGATCCCGACCTGGCGCTGAAACTGCTGGCCGAGGCGCGGGAGTCCAGCGGCCAGGCCCTGACCGACCTGCGCCACCTGGTCCGCGGCATCCACCCGCCGGTCCTGGCCGAACGCGGCCTCGAGGGTGCCATCCGGGCGCTCGCGCTGACCCTTCCGCTCCCCGTGGACCTGCGCATCGAGCTGCCCGGCCGGCCGCCGGCCCCGGTGGAGTCGGCCGCCTACTTCGCCGTCGCCGAGATACTGGCTAACGTGGTCAAGCACAGTGCCGCGCGGAGTGCCTGGGTGCAGCTCGAGTACAGTCAGGCGCGGCTGATCGCGATCATCGGCGATGACGGCGCCGGCGGGGCTGTCCCCCGGATCGGCGGCGGCTTGCGCGGCATCGAGCGGCGGCTGGCCGCTTTCGACGGGGTGATCGCCGTGACCAGCCCGGTCGGCGGCCCGACCGTGGTGACCATGGAGCTGCCGTGCGAGTTGTCCTTGGCGAGGACCTGACCCTCCTGCGGGACGGGCTGATCCGGCTGCTCACCGCCTACGGCATGGAGGTCGTGGAAGCCGCAGACAACGGGCCCGCGCTGCTGCACGCGCTGATCACCCATCGTCCGGACGTGGCGGTGGTGGATGTGCGGCTGCCCCCGACCTTCACCGACGAGGGCCTCAAGGCGGCGATCGAGGCCCGGGCCCAGGTGCCGGGCCTCCCGGTGCTGGTCCTGTCCCAGCACGTCGAGCCGCTCTACGCCCGCGAGCTGCTGTCCGGGGGCCGCGGCGGGCTCGGCTACCTGCTCAAGGACCGGGTCTCCGACGTCCAGCGATTCATCGAGGCGGTCCGCACCGTGGCCGGCGGCGGCACCGCCATGGACCCCGAGGTCATCTCCCAGCTGCTGGCCCGCCGCGCCCGGGACGAGCCACTGAGCCGGCTCACCCCGCGGGAACGCGAAGTGCTCGCCCTGATGGCCGAGGGACGCACCAACGCCGGCATCTCGGCCCGGCTCGTGGTCACCGAGAAGGCCGTCAGCAAGCACATCAACAACATCTTCACCAAGCTCGACCTGTACCGCGGCGAGGACGACAACCGCCGCGTGCTGGCCGTGCTGACCTACCTCAACGCCTGAGGTGACAGGCCTCCCCCGCTGACCGCTCCTCTGGCTCGGCTTGGCCGCCATCGCTACGGTCATCGCCCTCGCCTGGCACCCCATCGGCGCGGTCGCACACCTTCAGCGAGCGGTCGCTCACCTTCAGCGAGCGGTCGCTCACCTTCAGCGAGGGGTGGGTGGCTGGGCCACCCACCCCTCTGCCGTGCCTACGGCGATCAGGCCGCGGTCCGGTGCCGGAAAAGCCAGGACGCCGCGGCGAAGGATACGGCCAGGATGCCCGCGCACCAGGCGCACGCGATCCACGCCTCGTGACCCACGGCGGCGCCGGTCGAGGTGTGCCCCATCCATAGGCCGCGCATGGTCTCCACGATGGGCGTGAACGGCTGGTGCTCCGCGAACCCGCGCATCCAGCCCGGCAGGGTCTGCGCCGGCACGAACGCCGTGCTGACGTAGGGCAGGAACATGAGCACGAACGTGAACGAGTTCGCCGCCTCAACGCTCCCGGCCAGCAGGCCGACCGCGGCGGCCAGCCAGGACAGGGCCAGCACGAAGAACACGATCATGGCGGCGGCCCCGGCCCAGCCGGCCGGCCCCGCGGTGGGCCGCCAGCCGACGGCCAGGCCCACGCCGATGACCAGGGCGGTCGCGACGAGGTTGCGGGCCAGGCTGGCTACAACGTGGCCGACCAGGACCAGCGAGCCGCTGATCGGCATGGACCGGAACCGGTCCACGATGCCGTTGCTCATGTCGGTGGCCACGGCGACCGCGGTGGTGCCCGCGCCGAATCCGGCGCAGAGCACGATCAGGCCGGGTACCACGTAGTTGGCGTAGGTGCCGCCGGCGTTGAACGCGCCGCCGAACACGTAGACGAACAGCAGCATCAGCACCACGGGCAGCATCAGCGCGGTGAAGAACGCCTCCGGGTCGCGCAGGGACCGGCGGACGCAGCGGGTGACCATCACGCGCGAGTCGGTCAGAGCGTAAGCCATGCTCATCGGGCCATCTCCTTTACTTCGTGCTGGGCGGCTGATCCGGGGCGGGCGTCTGAACCGGCCTGGGTGGCTGGATCGCCCTGGGCGGCCGAACCGTCCTGGGCGGCTGGACCGCCCTGGGCGGCCGAACCGTCCTGGGCGGCGCCGGTGACGGACAGGAACACGTCGTCCAGGCTGGGGCGGTAGGTGGACACCTTGTGCGCGGGCGCGCCGGCCTCCTGGAGCCGGCCCAGGATGTGGAAGATCTCCCCGGCCGTGCCCTCAGTGGCCACGTCGATGGTGCGCAGCCGGCCGTCGGCGCGCACTGGGTCGAGCCCGCGGAGCGCCCGCTGGTAGGCGGCCGGGTCGGCGAACTGGAGCCGGACGACTTCTGCCCCGAGCCTCGCCTTGAGCTCGTCGGGTGTCCCGCGGGCCACGACCCGGCCGTGATCGAGCACCGCCACCGTGTCCGCGAGCTGGTCCGCTTCCTCCAGGTACTGGGTGGTCAGCAGGACCGTGACGCCGTCCTCGACCAGGCGGCGGACCGTGCTCCAGGTCTGTTCGCGGCTGCGCGGGTCCAGTCCGGTGGTCGGCTCGTCCAGGAACACGAGCGGGGGCCGGGCGATCATGCTGATGGCCAGGTCCAGGCGCCGCCGCATGCCGCCGGAGTACTTGGCGGCGCGGCGGCCGGCCGCGTCGGCCAGGTCGAACTCGGCCAGCAGTTCCGAGGCCCGGGCCCGGGCCGCCATCCGGGACAGCCGCAGCAGCTGGGCCATCATCTCCAGGTTCTCCCGGCCGGTCAGCTTCTCGTCCACCGCCGCGAACTGCCCGGTCAGGCTGATCGACTGCTTGACCCCGACGGGGTCGGTGCGCAGGTCGTGCCCGGCGATGGTGGCGGTCCCCGCGTCGGGGCGCATCAGGGTGGCCAGGATCCGGACCATCGTGGTCTTGCCCGCGCCGTTCGGTCCGAGCAGGGCCAGCACCGAGCCGGTCTCGACCGCCAGGTCAACCTGATCCAGGACGGGGTGGCCGCTAAAGGACTTGCAGATGCCCTCGGCCTTAACTGTGTATGTCATATACTAAACTGTATGCGTCATACACAGTTGACGTCAAGCGGGTATCGCGCCGCCTCCCTGAGCGTGCGACGGCCCCGTAAGGTGGCGGGATGACGGAGGAGCCGATGCCTGCTCAAGGTGCAGGGAATGCGGGGAGTTCTGACGCCGCCCGGCCTGCTCAGAGTGCGCCGTCCCCGCCTCTCCCCCCGGGCCTGGACCTGCTCTGGGGCCGCCGCGGCCGGGGCCAGCGCGGACCGAAGCCTGGCCTGTCCATCGACGCGATCGTGGCGGCCGCCATCCAGATCGCGGACGCCGAGGGCCTGGAGGCGGTGTCTATGGCCCATGTCGCCGATCAGCTCGGCTTCACCACGATGTCGCTGTACCGGCACGTCGCCAGTAAGGAGGAACTCCTCCAGCTGATGTGGAACGCCAGCGCGCAGGGTGCCGAGGAGCTGGTCATCACCGGAGATGACTGGCGGGACCGGCTGCGGATGTGGGCCATGGTCCAACGCAGCATGATCGACCAGCACCCGTGGATCACCCAGATGCCGATGGCCGCGCCGCCGATGGCGCCCAACTCGCTGACGTTCGTGGAGCGTGGGCTGGAGGCGATGGACGACACCGGCCTGACCGACGCGGACAAGCTCCGGGTCATCGGCCTGATCAGCTCCTACACGCTCAGCGAAGCCCGGATGGCCCACGACGCCGCCCGTGCCGCCCGGCAGGCGCAGGCCGCAGCGGTCCAGGGTGAGCCCCTGCCCGTCTGGACCTGGGAAGGGCTGGTGCGGGAAGTCGCCGACCAGCGGACCTACCCCCGCCTGCACCAGCTGGCCTGGTCGGCCAGCATCGGCGATGACCCCGCCGGGTTCAACGAGGAGGAGGAGTTCCGGTTCGGCCTGGACCGCATCCTCGACGGCGTCGGGGCCCTCATCACCCGCACCCAGGCCCGGGCCGACTGAAGCCCCGCGTTCCATGATCCTGGTCAAAACCTGCTGTCATTTCGCAGCTATCGCCCAGGATCATGGACCGCCCATCCGGCGTCCGGACCGGGCGGGTCAGCGGGCGGGGGTCGTCACCGTGCGGGGGTGGTCACCGTGCGGGGCCGACCGGGCCTGCGCTCCCAGCACTGCCGGAACGAGATGATCGCGTCGCGCGGCCACAGTTTCCCGGTCCTGAGCTCGTAGACCGAGTCCGGGAAACTGGCATGGTCCGTCGCGAGCTCGTGGACCCGCTGGGCTGACACGCCCAGGAGCTCGGCCGCCTCCGGGGCGGAGACCAGCGCGGGAAGCGTCGGCCGTTCGTTCTCGGCGTCGAGCACGTCCTGGCGGACGGTTTCCAGGCGTACTACTGGCCATCCGGGAAATCCGGCCTCGGCCGCCTTAGCCTCAATAGTCTCCGATCCCCGTTCTGCCGCGGACCGGACGTGCTCAGCCTGAACGCTTACCGTAGCGTCCCAGCCACCGTAGCCTGCAGAGACAACCCCATTCTGGGCGGCGAGCAAGTCCATGAGCACATCCCCGGCCGCCTCCAAGTCCGCGCCATCGGATGAGCCCGCCGGAGCACGGGCGGCGATGTGCACGCTGAACCACTCCATGTCTCTCACTTCCTCGTCGGCGGCCAGAGCCCACCCTTTCGCCGGATCTCTTCGAGCCAGTTACTGAAGGTGCGCTGCGAGATTGGCATCTTGGGGGACCTTGTTCGGCGGGTGCACAGGGTCGGCCGGACGGAGTTGCGGGTAACCACCGCCCCGGAGTCTCTGGTACGTCCGGCCGTGGCTGTCGATCAGGTAGGTGATGACTTCGCGGTAGTCCTTCGGGACCTCACGGCCGGGCCAGTCAGATAACACGATGCCTTTCCCCTTGCTATATCTCAAGGAATATCGACCGGGCTGCCTCCTGGGAAGGCTTGTGCCGACTCATGACTGCGGTCTACTTGAGGACACCGACAAACTCGCCACTGTCCTGCTCCATCGCTGCACATGCGGGGATTAATGCTGGGTCAACCACCCCTCAACGACCCTCAGCCATGCTGGCCTTATCAGGGCGGGCTTAGTGCCCGCCGCGGAATCAGGGGGCCAGCCGGACTGCGGGGTTCCGGCTGGCCGACCTGGCCTAACGGCCTGGTTCCGCCGGGCTTCGACCGCCCCCGGTGGTGCTCCTCGAACGGAGCGCACCGATCGGGGCGTGCTCATTGATGGGGCCTCGTGTCCGGGGTTGATCCTGCCGGGCCTGATCCGCCGGGCGTGACGAGGCCGGTTTCGTAGGCGAAGACGACGGCCTGGGCACGGTCGCGGAGGTCCAGCTTGGCCAGGATGCGGCCGACGTAAGTCTTGGTCGTCTGCTGGGCGATGACCAGGGTGTCGCTGATCTCGGTGTTGGACAGACCGCGGGCGATCAGCCGCAGCACCTCGGACTCACGGTGCGTGAGCGCGCCGAGCGTGGCCGGGAATGGCGGGTCCGGGCGTGGCTGGCGGGCGAAGTCGGCGATCAGCCGCCGGGTCACCGCGGGGGCGAGCAGGGCGTCACCGGCGGCCACGACGCGGACCGCGTGTACCAGTTCGGCAGCGGTGGCGTCCTTGAGCAGGAAGCCACTGGCGCCGGCCCGCAACGCCTCGTACACGTAGTCGTCGAGGTCGAACGTGGTGAGCATCAGCACCCGCGGCCGCTCCGGGCCTGCTGCGGAGCCGAGGACCTGGCGGGTTGCCTGCAGGCCGTCCATCACCGGCATCCGCACGTCCATCAGGACCACGTCGGGTTGCAGGTGCCGCGTCTGGCGGACCGCGTCGGCGCCGTCAGCGGCCTGTCCCACCACCACCAGGCCCGGTTGGGCTGCGAGTACCGCGGCGAAGCCCTCTCGCACCATCGCCTGGTCGTCGGCGATCAGGCATCGCGTGGCCGCACCGCCGGCCGCCGCACCGCCGGCCGCCGCACCGCCGGCCGCCGCACCGGCAGCCGGCGCACCGCCGGTCGTCATGCCGTCTTGCCGAGCGGGAGCACCGCAGATACCACGAAGCCGCCACCGGCCGACGGGCCGGCCGAGAGCGAGCCGCCGAGCAGCGCTACCCGCTCATGCATCCCGGTCAGCCCGTGACCAGACCCGGGTTCGCTCCGGGACGGCCCGGCGGGCTCGCCAGGCCCGTTGGCCACCCGCAGCAGGACCACCCCGCCGTCGTGGCCCACCGACACGCTGACCGCCGCTCCGGGCGCGTGCTGGCTGGCATTGGACAGCGATTCCTGCACGATCCGGTACGCGCACACCGCGACGCCGGAAGGCACGTCGCCCATCGCCCGGGGTACAGCCAGCTCGACCGCAACCCCGGCGCGGCGGGCGGCATCGACGAGCAGGGGCAGGTCTGAGAGCTGAGGTTGCGGCGCTAGCCCGGCGGGCTGGTCGTCGCGCAGCACGCCGAGCAGCCGCCGCATCTCCGCCAGCGCCTCGCGGGCCACCCCGCTCAGCGAGCCGAACTCGGCGATGGCTGATTCGGGCAGGTCGCTGAGGCGGTAGGGCGCGGTCTCAGCCTGGACCGCGATCAGCGACATGTGATGGGCAACCACGTCATGCAGTTCCCGCGCGATCCGGGTGCGCTCCTCCAGGACGGCCCGCCGCGCCCGCTCCAGCTCGGTCCGCTCGGTCTGAGCGGCCAGCGCCCGCTCGGCCCACCACCTGGAACTAACGCTGTCCACGGCGATCGTCCCCGCCGTGAACAAGATGGTCGCACTGATCGGGCCATTCAGGTCCGGCAGGTCCCGTACGAGCCACAGCCACCAGGGGATGAGGCTCAGCGCCCACATCCACCACAGCACCGGCCGCCGGTAGCGGACCCCGGCCACGCAGAACACCACCAGCAGCGCCAGCACCTGCGCCGGGCCCCATGGCCAGCCTCCCCGCCACTGCGCGGGTACCAGCGGGGCGAGCAGAAGCGCGAGCCACCCGATCCGCCAGCCCAGCAGCGGATACCGGGCCGCCAGCAGCAGCGGCGTCACCACCGCCATGACCAGCAGCAACTGCCCGGCGCCGAGCGGCGGGTAGTGGAAGTAGTAACAGGGGCTGGCGCGGCACGAAGTGGGCGGCGCGGGAGAGAGGGTGGGCCGCGTGCGGATGCTGGCCAGGTTGAGCACGAACAGCGCCAGCGTCGTCAGGCTCAGCACCAGATAGGCCCGGCGCGGCCACGGGGGGTGCCACCATGCCGGGGGCGCGTCCGGGCCTGCCAGCACCTGGATCAGCCCGCGCCACGCCTGGCGCGCCACCAGGCCGGCGCTGCTCGCCGCCGGTGCGTGGCCAGGCATCCATTTCACGATGTCAGGGTAGGCCGCTCACGGCCACCGCTCATCACACCTGCATGGTCATACCCAGGTATGAGCTCGCCCGGCCGCCGGTCCGGACTACCTGCGTGGTATGACCGCCAATCCGGCTCCCTGGTGCGATGACCGGCACCGGCCCAATGGACAGCCTTAACCACGGTGCTTCTTTTCACGCATCGCCCTGTACCTAAGCGTTTCCGGGAGGCGCATCATGAATGTCGAGATCACCGGGCTGACCCGGCGCTTCGGCCGCACCATGGCGGTGGCGGGGGCGGACCTGCAGGCTGGCCCGGGAGTGTTCGGGCTGCTGGGCCCCAACGGAGCGGGCAAGACCTCGCTGCTGCGGGTGATGGCGACGGCGGTCCCGCCGACCTCGGGCCGGCTACGGCTGCTGGGCCGCGATCCGGGCCGCTACGGTCCGCGGCAGGAGATCCGGCGCCGGCTCGGGTACCTGCCGCAGAACCTCGGCTATTACCCAGGCTTCACGGTGGCGGAGTTCGTGGAGTATTTCGCACTGCTGAAGGAGATGCCCGCCGCGCGGGTTCAGGCCGCGGTGGCGGCGGCCGTCGAACGGGTCGAGCTGGGCGGTAAGGCGAAGGCCAGGCTTCGCACCCTGTCGGGCGGGATGCTGCGCCGGGTGGGGATCGCGCAGGCTATCGTCAACGAGCCGGAGTTGCTGCTGCTGGACGAGCCGACCGCCGGGCTGGATCCCCAGCAGCGGATGGTGTTCCGGGGCCTGCTCCGGGATCTCGGCCAGCGCGCCACGGTCGTGGTCAGCACCCACCTGGTGGAAGACGTCGGCGCCGCCTGCGCTCAGGTCGCGCTCATGGACCAGGGCAAGATCGTGTTTCGCGGCACCCCGGCTGACCTGGTCGCCCGCGGCGAGGACCCTGCCGGGGAAGACCGGGCTCTAGGCGATTCGCCGCTGGAGCGCGGGTACAGCGCCGTCCTCGCCCGAGGTCGGTCATGACCACCACGAACGCCCCGGCCGTCTCCCGGCGGCTGCCGGCCCCCCGTCATCCCGCACTGGTGACGGCCCGGCTGCTACGCCTGGAGCTGCGCCATAACGCAATGCCGTGGATGCTGCCGGTGGTCTTCGCACTGTTCTGGCTCACCACCTACCGCAAGACCATGGCCATGCCGCCATTGTGGAACCTGCGCGCCGCCAGCCTGCAAAGCGGCGCGATTCTGGATTTCATCACTCCCGTGGTCGGCGCGGCTGCCTGGATGGGGTCCCGGGAGGCCCGCCGCCACACCGCCGAACTAATGAGCATCACCGCCCGGCCGCGGTGGGCCCGCCTGCTCGCGACGTGGGCCGCCACGACCTGCTGGGCACTGGTGGGTTACCTGGTCTGCCTGGCGGTTCTGTACGGGATGACCGCGCACCAGGCCAGCTGGGGCGGCCCGCTGTGGTGGCCCGCCGCGGTCGTGGCCGCGAGCCTGCCGGCCCTGTCTGCGCTCGGGTTCGCCGCCGGGGCTCTCCTGCCCAGCCGGTTCACGGCACCGCTGGCCGCCATCGCGGCGTTCTTCGTGCTCGCGCTCAGCACGGAACTCATCGTCGGCAGCCAGTCGTACTGGCAGATCTCGCCGATCGTCGCCCGCCCCTGGGACATCGGACCGGACGCGGGAGTGGCGACCTTTTACCCCTACGTTCCTGACCTGGCGATGGCCCAGATGATGTTCCCCGCCGGGCTGACCATGGCGCTGCTGGCGGCCCTGGCCCTGCCCCGGGGCACCGGCGGGCGACGCCTGCGCGCAGCCGCTGCGGCGGTCGCCGCGGCCGGCCTGGTGGCGGCCGGGACCGCCGTTGCGCTAGCCGGAACCGGCAAGCTGGACACTCAGGGCATGATCGCCATCCCGGCCCTGCATGATGCGGCCAGCGACCGGCCGATCCACTTCACCCCGGTCTGCAGCCACACCGCGATCCCGGTCTGCCTGAATCCCGCCTACGCGAGCTATCTTCCGGTCACGGTGACCGCTCTCGAACCGCTACTCAGCGAGATTTCTGGCCTGCCGGGCGCACCGGCCCGCATCAGCCAGGCCGCTGCGGCCTACCGGCAGGGAACAGGCAATTCCGTCAGCGTCGGGCTGGCTGGGCCGGCCATCAGCGGCAGGCCGCCGGTGTTCCGCCTGCTTCTTCCCGGCCAGCTGCCAGGACCCGCCGTAAGCACCAGCGAACTGGCCGCCCAGATCCGGTCGAATGCCGGGCCTGGAATCGTCTCCCGCATCGTCGGCGCTGGCCGCAGCCTGTCGCCGGCCCAGCAGGCGGTCGTGGCGGCGCTGGTGCGGGCACCTGGCCTGCTGTGGCGCGGCTCGGACCCCGGCAGCACACCGACAGCCAACAGCGAGCGTGGTGTGATGAGCCAGCCGTCGTCAGAGGTGTCACCCGGCTCGCCGGCCTACGCCGCGGCCCAGCGGTTCGCCGCGCTGGCACCTTCGGCCCGGCACGCCTGGCTCGTGCGGCACCTGACCGCGCTGCGGGCCGGCCGGATCACCCTGGCGCAGCTGCCATGACCGACGACCGGGTAGGCAAAGTGGCGGAGCCAGCCGAACGGGCCGCCGGGGCGCGGCGGGCCGAGCCAATGGCAGCCGGAGCGCGCCTAGTGCGGCTGTATGCCACCAGCCGGCGGGTCCCGGCGGCCGTGGCCGCGATCGCGGCCTGCGCTATCGGGCTGCGGATCGCGCTGGCCCGGCCCTGGGACAGCTACGGCGCCCTGCAGCTGCCGCTGGTGTTCGAGGCCGGGGCCGCGGCCGCCATCACCGCCATTACCGCGAGCCGGCTCGGCGACCCGGAACGGGTGGCCGGCCGGTGGCTGCCGTTTCTGCGGCTGGCCGCCGTGCTGGCGCTGACCGTGGTGGCGGTCAGCGCGCTGGCCGCCGCCGGGGCCGGTGCGCACCTGGCCGGCGGCACCCTGGACGTACTGCGCAACGTCGCCGGGATGACCGGAATCGGCCTGCTGTGCGCCGCCGCTCTAGGCGGCGGCCTGGCCTGGGCAGGCCCGACCGGCTACCTGATGGTCGGCGTGTACGCGCTGTACACGCAGTGGCACCACCCAGCATTGACCACGCCGTGGATCTGGCCGGCCCGGCCACCGCACGACCTGGGCGCGGCGATTTGCGCCGGGCTGGTGTTCGCCGTCGGGATGGCGGTCTTCGCGGTGCGCGGAGCTTGCGATCCCACCGACGAGTGACCCGCGGCAGCGCCCCACCCCAGGCGCAGGTTCGTCCGGGCTATCCTCGCCCCCATGCGGACACTGGCGGTGATCGGTGCCGGCGCGAAGGGCATCGCCATCGCCGCGAAGGCCCGGGCGCTCGCCGCCGCAGGATTGGACCCACCCCGGGTGGTGCTCGTCGAGCGGGGCAGGCCGGCCGGGACCTGGACCGGGGACCAGGGCTACACCAGCGGCCTGCTGCCGCTGGGTACCGCGCCCGAGAAGGACGTAGGTTACCCGTACCCGGCCAGCTGGGGCGCGGCGTCCGCCGAGGTGACTGGTGCCATGATGGCCTACAGCTGGCCTCGGAACCTCATCGCCCACGGCGCCTACGCGGACTGGGTGGATCGCGGCCGACTGCGGCCCACGCACCGGGAGTGGGGCGGGTACCTGCGTGAGGTGGCCGGGGCGTGCGAGGCTGAGATCATCCCCGCCGAGGTGACCGCGCTCGGAGCCGGCGACAGGGGCTGGCGGCTGGGACTGGCCGGCGGCGGCGCGCTGGAGGCGGACGGAGTCGTGGTGACCGGCGCGGGGCCACCCGTCCGGATCCCGGGCCAGCCAGCCGAGCATCCGCTGGTCCTGGACGGGCGCACCTTCTGGCAGCACGCGGACCACCTGGGCACCCGGGCCCGGAACATCTGCGTCGTCGGCAGCGGCGAGACGGCTGCCTGGATCGTCATCACCCTGGCCGGGAAATGCCACGAGCGCTCCGCCATGGATGTGCTGACCAGCCGCGGGGTCCTCTATTCACGCGGCGAGAGCTACGACGAGAACCGCTTCTACTCCGACCCGGGCGACTGGCCCGGGCTGGCCGAATCGCACCGCCGCGAATTCCTGGAGCGCACGGACCGCGGCGTGTTCTCGGTTCAGGCCGAGGCGACCCTGAACCGCCTGCGCGGCTTCCGCACGCTCGCCGGGCGGGCGCTGCATATCGAGGCCGGACAGCGCCAGGTCGTGGTGACCATCGGATACGGGCCGGACCGGGAACGCGTCGCGTACGACCTGGTGATCGTGGCGCGGGGCTTCGACGGGCACTGGTTCGAGCGGCTGCTCGGCGACGACGCCCGGCGGCGGCTGGCGGACGCCCGCGCCGGGGATGAGCTGGAGCGGCGGATCGACGTGGACCTCACGGTCGCGGGGCTGAAGCCACCGCTGCACCTGCCGGTGCTGGCCGGGCTGGCGCAAGGGCCGGGCTTTCCCAACCTGAGCTGCCTCGGCCTGCTTAGTGACCGCATCCTGCGCCGCTACGTCCCGCTGTCCCCGGCGGCTGCGCGGCCCGACGGGACGGCTGCCCAGAAGAGTGCCGCCCGAAGGAGTGCCCCCGAGAGGAGTGAGCGTGCCTGAGCCGCCCTACGAAGCCTGGGCGCACGACGACTATGTGCATCGCAGCGTGATGCTGCCCGTCGGCCTGGCCGAGCGCCTGGCCGCCGAGGCCGAGCGGCGCGACATCTCGGTGAGCGATCTGCTGGTCGAGTACGCCGAAGCGTGGCTGCGCGCCCAGGACCCGGGTTCCTGATTACGCCCGCCCGGCGGCCAGGCCACGCCCGGCACCCAGTCCCATGGGATGAAACCCTCATGCACGCCCCGCTGCGCCAAACCACCATCCACGTCCGCGGCCGACCCCCACCGTCCACTCAGATACCACCGGGACTCACCAGCCTCGGGACCGGCACGTCGGGGGGAAACGCGGCACACTGGGCTGGTGGCCACCAACGTCCGGACCTCCATCCGGGTCGAGGG
>Ga0187875_10000279_pt1 | contig 45989 bp, 46 predicted proteins | sample June2016WEW_17_1_2_FD_132978 | JGI IMG/M metagenome (GOLD analysis project Ga0187875, IMG submission 132978) | Peatland microbial communities from SPRUCE experiment site at the Marcell Experimental Forest, Minnesota, USA - June2016WEW_17_10 | ecosystem: Environmental > Terrestrial > Soil >...
ATCCCTGATCCGCCAGCTGACCCTCGACCCCTCCCGCGACTACCAGCCTCGCGGGGGCCCCGTCGCCCGCTTAGAGTCCACGATGTCCTGAGACAGGTGTCCAGGATGTCCCGAGACACGACAGTGGTACGCCCAGGAGGATTTGAACCCCCGGCCTTCTGATCCGTAGTCAGACGCTCTATCCAGACTGAGCTATGGGCGCACGCTCCCTCGATGGTACCAGCGGCGCGGCCGCGCCAACCGGGTCGACCCCTGGGCGTGGCGAGGCCGCCCCGGTCGAACCCCCGCGGCCCGGGCAACCGTCGTGGCCCGGTGGCCGCGAACCCGGCCCGGCGCCCCTCCTGCTCGGGCGGCCGGACCTCCCGTCCGTTCATCATGGATGGCGAAGCGGCGGCCCGTCTGTCGAGCCCTCGACCGGGCCCTTTCCCAGGAGGACCACAGATGGCGGCGACCGGACAGCCAGCGGCTCCCGTGGACTTGGAGACCCTGCACCAGGTGGCTCAGCAGCTCCGGGTCGACGGCATCCGCGCCAGCACCCGCGCCGGTTCAGGTCATCCGACGTCCAGCATGTCCGCCGCCGACCTGATCGCGGTCCTGGCCGGCCGTCACCTGCGCTACGACTTCGCCCACCCGAAGCTCCCGACCAACGACCATCTGATCTTCTCCAAGGGCCACGCCTCGCCCCTCCTCTATGCCCTCTACATGGCCTGCGGCGTGGTGGACGACGCCGAGCTGATGACCTACCGGACGCTGGGCTCCCGACTGCAGGGCCATCCCACCCCGGTCATCCCCTGGGTGGACGTCGCCACCGGCTCGCTCGGGCAGGGGCTGCCCATCGGAGTGGGGGTGGCGCTCGCCGGCAAGTACCTGGACCGCCTCCCCTACCGAGTGTGGGTGCTCTGCGGTGACAGCGAGATGGCCGAGGGGTCGATCTGGGAGGCGCTCGACAAGGCGGGTCACTACGAGCTGGACAACCTGACCGTGATCGTGGACGTGAACCGGCTCGGCCAGCGCGGCGAGACCGAGTTCGGGTGGGACATGGAGGTCTACCGCCGCCGGGTCGAGGCTTTCGGCTGCCGGGCCCTGGTCATCGACGGCCACAACCTGGAGGAGATCGACGGAGCCTACGTCGACGCCCGGGAGACGATCGGCCGGCCGACGGTGATCCTGGCCAAGACGATCAAGGGCAAGGGGTTCTCGGAGATCGAGAACAAGGAGGGGTGGCACGGGGTGGCGCTGGCCCCGGACATGGCGCTGCGCGCCATCGACCAGCTCGGCGAGGAGCATGATCTCCGCATCGAGGTGCGCAAGCCCGATCGTGGCACCCCGGCGATCCGGCCACAGGCGGCCGAGGTCACCCTCCCCACCTACGCCCTGGGGGAGAAGGTTGCGACCCGCAAGGCGTACGGGGACGCGCTGGTCGCCCTCGGCGCCCGCCCCGAGGTGGTCGTGCTCGACGGCGAGGTGAGCAACTCAACCCACGCCGACGAGTTCAAGAAGGCGTTCCCGGAGCGCTTCTTCGAGATGTACATCGCCGAGCAGCAGCTGGTCTCGGCGGCGGTCGGCCTCCAGGTCCGCGGATACGTACCGTTCGCGTCGACCTTCGCCGCCTTCTTCTCACGCGCCTACGACTTCATCCGGATGGCGGCGATCTCGCGAGCCAACATACGGCTGGCCGGGTCCCATGCCGGAAGCGAGATCGGCGCCGACGGCCCCTCCCAGATGGCGCTCGAGGATCTCGCGTCGCTGCGCGCCGTCCAGGGATCGACCATCCTCTACCCCGCCGACGCGGTGAGCGCCGCCAAGCTGGTGGCGCAGATGGCCGACCGCACCGGGATCGTCTACCTGCGTACCACCCGCAACGCCTATCCCGTGATCTACGACAACGCCGAGGCGTTTCCGATCGGCGGCGCCAAGGTTGTGCGCCGAAGCGACGAGGACCGCGCCGCGGTGGTCGCGGCCGGGGTCACTTTGCACAGCGCTCTGGCCGCCGCCGACCGGCTGGCGGCGGAGGGCATCCACATCCGGGTCATCGACTGCTACTCGGTCAAGCCAATCGCCGCGGGCGTGCTGGCCGAGGCCGCCCGCGACTGCGGCGGGACCCTGGTGGTGGTCGAGGACCACTATCCGGAGGGCGGACTGGGAGCCGCTGTCATGGAGGCGCTCGCCGGCGATCATCCACCCCGGATCCTCCACCTGGCGGTCCGGGACGTCCCCGGCAGCGGCAAGACCGCCGACCTGCTGGCCGCCGAGGGGATCGACGCCGATGCGATCGTCCAGGCGGCCCGCCACGCCGCCACCCACCCCGCAGGAGGCCAGTGACCCGCATGCCCACTGTCAACCCGCTCCTGCGTCTGGCCGAGCGCGGCCAGTCGGTGTGGCTCGATTACATCAGCCGCGAGCTGGTCACCGGCCCCGAGCTGACCCGGCTGATCGCCGAGGACAACGTCACCGGCATGACCAGTAACCCGACCATCTTCGAGAAGGCGATCGCGGACGGCACCCACTACGACGAGCAGATCCACGAGCTGCTGGGGCATGGCGTCAACGACCCCAACGAGGTGTTCCTGCGGCTGGCGATACGCGACATCCAGCACGCTGCCGACACGCTGCGCCCGGTGTACGAGCGCACGAGGGGCGCCGACGGCTACGTCAGCCTGGAGTTGCCGCCTTCCCTCTCCCACGACACCGCCGGGAGCGTCCGGACCGCCAAGGAGTACTGGCACCGGGTCGACCGGCCAAACCTCATGGTGAAGGTCCCAGCGACACCCGAGGGCATCCCCGCGGTGGAGGAGCTGATCGCCGCCGGGGTCAACATCAACGTGACCCTGATCTTTGCCCTCTCCGCCTACGAGAAGGTGATCGCGGCCTACATCGGTGGCCTGCAGCGGCGCCACACCGCGGGCCAATCGCTGGAGGTCCATTCGGTGGCCTCCTTCTTCGTGAGCCGGGTGGACACCGCTGTGGACCCCCTCATCGACGCACGGCTCCAGGCCGGCGGCGATTCCGCGAAGCTGGAGGGCCTGCTCGGCAAAGCGGCGATCGCGAACGCTCGCCTGGCCTACGCCACCTTCGAGAGGCACTTCCGCGGCCAGGAGTTCGCCGCGCTGCGCGAGGCCGGCGCCCCACTGCAGCGACCGCTGTGGGCTAGCACGAGCGCCAAGAACCCCAAGTACCGGGACGTCATCTACGCCGAGGCGCTGATCGGCCCGGACACCGTCGACACCATGCCCCCGGCGACCATCGAGGCCTTCCGGGACCACGGGGGCGTCGGCGGCGACACGGTGCGCGATGACCTCGACGGCGCCCGGCGCGTGATCAACGGGCTGGAGGCCGCCGGGATCAGCGTGGAGAAGGTCACCCAGGATCTCCTCGTCGCCGGGGTCGCGTCCTTCGCGGCGTCGTACGACCAGCTGATCGCCCGGATCGGGGAGAAGCTGGAGATCCTCGAGGCCGGAGTGGGCAAGCAGACGAGCTCGCACCTGAAGTTCGCGGGGCCCAGCCTCGCCGAGGTGGTCGCAGAGACGGCCCGCGCGCGGGTCGCCGAGCGGATCTGGGCCCGTGACCCCGACCTCTGGAAGCCCGGCGACGTGGCCCACGCGGCGGTGATCGGCAACCGGCTGGGCTGGCTCGACGTCCCGCTCGCGATGCGGGGACGGGTGGCGGAGCTGGTCGAGCTGGCCGGTGAGGTGCACCACGCCGGCTACACCGACGCCGTCCTGCTCGGCATGGGTGGATCCAGCCTCTGCCCGGAGGTGCTGCGCGGCTCGTTCGGCAGCGCCACCGGCTACCCCGTCCTCCACGTCCTGGACACCACCGACCCGGAGGCGATCGTCAACCTGGAGCGGCACCTCGACATCGGGCGGACCCTCTTCCTGGTCGCCAGCAAGTCGGGGACCACCCTGGAGACGTCCTCGCACCTCGCCCATTTCTGGGAGGCGGTGACTGCCTCCGGCGCAGCGGAGCCGGGAAAGCACTTCATCGCCATCACCGACCCGGGGACCCCGCTTGCGCAGATCGCCACCGAGCGGCGCTTCCGCCGTCTCTTCGAGAACCCCGCCGACATCGGGGGCCGCTACTCCGCGCTCTCCCTGTTTGGCCTGGTGCCGGCGGCGGTGATGGGCCTGGATGTCGGACTCCTCCTCGATCGCGCCATCGCCATGCGGGCGGCCTGTGCCGCCACGACACCGCCCGAGCGGAACTGGGGGCTGCAGCTCGGCAGCGCGTTGAGCCTTGCCCACGCCGCTGGCCACGACAAGGTCACGATCCTCGCGCCGCCCCAGATCACCGGCTTCTCCCTCTGGGCGGAGCAGTTGATCGCCGAGTCCACCGGCAAGGAGGGCAAGGGTTACATCCCCATCGGAGAGGAGCCGGTGGGCAAGCCCGGCGTCTACGGCGACGACCGCCTCTTCGTCCTGCTCCGGCCCGGTGACGCACCCTCCCAGGTGGACATGCAGGACGAGACCCTGGTCGCGGCGGGGCTTCCGCTGCTGATCCTGGAGATGCGGGACGCCTACGACCTGGGCGCCGAGTTCTTCCGCTGGGAGTTCGCCACCGCGGTGGCGGCGGTCTCCCTCCAGATCGACCCCTTCGACGAACCCAACGTCAAGGAGTCGAAGGACAACACCGGCGCCGTGCTGGCGGCCTACGAGAAGAGCGGGAGCCTCCCCGAGGAGGCGCCCGCGGCGTCCGGCGACGGAGCGTTCATCTACGGGGGGGGCCCAGCGGCCTCGGTGGAGCAGGCGCTCCTCGACCACCTCGCTGAGGCGCGTCCCGGCGACTACGTCGCGATCATGGCGTACGTGGAGCCGGACAACGCCAACCAGGGGGCGCTGGAGGAGTTCCGCACGGCGATCCGTGACCGCTACCGGGTGGCCACCACCATGGGTTTCGGCCCACGGTTCCTGCACTCCACCGGGCAGCTTCACAAGGGCGGGCCCAACACGGGCGTCTTCATCCAGGTGACGTGCGCCGACACCGTCGACGCCTCGATCCCGGGCAAGCCGTTCACCTTCTCGGTGCTCAAGCGAGCCCAGGCGGCGGGCGATCTGCAATCGCTGCGGGACCACGGCCGCCGGGTGATCCGCCTCCACCTCGACGGGAACCTGGACAGCCGGCTGGAGCAGCTGGCCCGGTCGCTGCGCCAGACCACGGGGTCGTCGGCCACCTGAGCGCCCCGGATGATGGAGCGCCCCTGATGGCGATGAAAGCAACGGAGACGGCCCGGACGGTGGACGCGGCGGTGACCGCGGAGCCGGCCGCGGAGCCGGCGCGCCTGCCGGCGCCACCCCCCGCAGCGGTGGTCATCTTCGGCGCGACCGGCGACCTCACCAAGCGCAAGCTGGTGCCCGCCCTCTACGCGCTGGCCGTGGACGGTCTCCTCCCCGAGCATTTCACGGTCATCGGCGCGGCTCGCAGCGAGCTGACCGACGATCAGTTCCGGGCCGCCATGCGGGACGCGGTCACCCGATTCGCCCGGTTGCGGCTGGACGAGGAGGTCTGGGGCCGGTTCGCGGAAGGGCTCCATTACGCCTCGTTCTCGGATCGGGACGGCGGCCTCGACGGGGTCAAGCGGGCGCTCGACCTCGCCGACCGTGAGCGGGGGACGGCGGGCAACCGCATCTACTACTTCGCCATCCCGCCGAGCGGGTTTGCCCCGCTCGCGGAGCGGCTGCAGCATGAGGGGATGAGCCGTGAGGAGGAGGGCCGCGGCTTCCGGCGGATGGTGGTGGAGAAACCGTTCGGGCACAACTTCGCCACCGCCCGCGAGCTCAACGCCGCGCTGCACACCGCCTTCGAGGAGCCCCAGATCTTCCGGATCGACCACTACCTGGGCAAGGAGACGGTCCAGAACATCCTGGTCTTCCGCTTCGCCAACGGCATCTTCGAGCCGATCTGGAACCGGCGCTACATCGACCACATCCAGATCACGGTGGCCGAGACCCTCGGGGTGGAGGGACGCGGCTCCTACTACGAGGAGACCGGCGCACTCCGCGACATCATCCAGAACCACGTGATGCAGCTGGCCGCCATCATCGGCATGGAGCCGCCCAGCAACTTCGAGGCGGAGACGGTGCGCGACGAGAAGGTCAAGCTGCTGCGCGCGATCCGGCCGATCCACCCCGACGACGCGCTGCTGCACACGATCCGCGGCCAGTACGCGGCAGGGTCCGTGGACGGCACGCCGGTCCCCGGATATCGCGAGGAGCCGGGGGTTGACCCGGAATCGTTGCGCGAGACCTTTGTCGCCATGAAGCTGGACATCGACAACTGGCGGTGGGCGGGTACCCCCTTCTACCTGCGCACCGGGAAACGCATGCCCAGCCGGGCGACGGAGATCGCGATCCAATTCCGGCGTGTGCCCCACTCCCCCTTCGCGGGCCACCGGGCCATGCCGGGAGGCACACCGCCACCCGACGGCATCGCCCCCAACCTGCTGCTCCTGCGCATCCAGCCGGACGAGGGGATCAGCCTCCGGTTCGGGGCCAAGGTCCCCGGCCAGTCGATGCGGATCGAGAGCGTCAACATGGACTTCTTCTACGGCTCCAGCTTCCAGCGCGCCTCCCCCGACGCCTACGAGCGGCTGCTCCTCGACTGCATGCTCGGCGACGCCACCCTCTTTGCCCGCGAGGACGAGGTGGAGGAGGCCTGGCGGGTATGCACCGCCATCCTCGACGGCTGGCGCACCCACCCCCCGGATCGCCTCCACTGCCCCAACTACGAGGCCGGGACCTGGGGCCCTGCCGAGGCCGACGCCTTCATGCGCTGGGACCGCCGGGAGTGGCGCCGCCCGTGACATCGCGGCTTCCCGGTACCGTGACTGTGCGGGACGACGGGGCGGGGGTGGCCGCCGCCGCCGCCGACTGGATCGTGGAGGTCGCCGGAGCGGCGATCGCGGAGAGTGGGCGCTTCGGGATCGCGCTCGCGGGAGGCGGCACCCCGCGGACCCTCTACCAGGTGCTGGCCGCGACCCCCCATCGGGAGAGGACCGACTGGCGGCGATGGGAGGTGTACTTCGGCGACGAGCGGGCCTGCCCACCCGACGACCCCGCCAACAACTGCAGGATGGCGCGGGAGGCGCTGCTCGACCTGGTGCCGATCGAACCGGAGCTCATCCACCGGATGGAGGCGGAGCGGTCCGACCTGGACGCCGCGGCTGGTGAGTATTCGTCCATCCTGGCATCAACTTGCCGGTCCGCCACTCCCGGATCGGCCCCCCGGCTGGACTGCGTCCTCCTCGGGCTGGGGGAGAATGGGCACACGGCCTCGCTCTTCCCCGGTGACCCGGCGCTTCAGGTCCGCGACCGCTGGGCGGTCCGGAGCCGGGCGGACTACGCCCCCTTTGACCGCATCACCCTCACCTACCCGGTGCTCAACGCCGCCGCCCACGTCGCCTTCCTGGTGACGGGTCCCGCCAAGGGGGAGGCGCTTCGGGGTGTGGTGGAGGGGAGCGTCCCCGCCGCGAATGTGCGGCCGCCGAATGGGGAGCTGCGCTGGTTCATGGATACCGCGGCGGCAGGCAGCAGCTGACCTGGATCGGTCAGGCGGCTGGGCCGACGCCGACCGGGGTGGGCGTCGCCGTGGGTGCCGGTGTGGGGGTCTCGCCGCTGCCGTACCCGTCGGGCGGGGAGGAGGTGGTCAGGGTGGACCAGGCCACCGCGCCGGCGGGGACTGGTACCGAGGGCGCCGTCCCCCACCCCGTGAAGGTCACGGTGTTCACGGTGCCGTCGCTGAAGGAGATGACGAAGGAGGCGGGGAGGTCGGAGCTGGGCGAGATGTCCACCCGGGCCGTCGCGCTCGAGGAGTACTCGGAGGCGGGTACGGTGCCGGTGATCCGGGTCAGCTTGGCTCCGCCGGCGCCGGTTACCTGCTCGGTCGAGGCGGCGACGAACCCGCTGATGCCCACTTCGGACGCCACCGTCAGGCCGGCCTGTTCGGCCTCGTACGGCCCGTCGGCGGGCTGGACCGAGACCCACTGCCCGGCAAGTCCAGGCGCCGTGCTCGCCGAGACGCCCAGCTCGTCCTCGAGCGCCGGGGCGTTGCCCTCGAAATACACGGTCTGGTCCGGAGCCAGCAGCACGTCGTACTTCTCGTTCCCGAATGCGCTCGGCTCGGTGATCACCTGGGTGCCGTCGTTCTGCCCGGCGTCGCCGGCGTACGTGGTCTCGGGCTCTCCGCCACCGGTCCAGGTCGACACGTAGTGAAACCCGGCGGAATCCCCGGCCATCTTCATCGACGTCGTGTAGAGGCTGGACGCCTGGGCCTCCGGGCTCTGCCTGGTGAGGAGCACGACGGGGATGCCGACCGCGGCAGCGATCAGGATGACGCCCAGGACCACCGCGATGACCTTCCCCACCGGGTTGCCCGACCGCACGCCGGGGGGTGGGTACTGGCCGGACCATCCCGAGGAGCCGGCCCCACCCCAGGGGGAGGGCGACGGCGACGGCGGCGCACCCCAGCCCGGAGGCATGGCTCCGGGAGCGCCCGGCAACCCCCAGCCGGGAGGCGTGGCGCCCGGCGCGCCCTGTGATCCCCAGCCGGGAGGGGCCCGTCCCGCGCCCGGGTCGGACGATCCCGGGAACTCTCCGGGCGGGGGCGGACCGCCACCCGGCTGGGGCGGGACGCCGCCCGGCTGCGAGGGGTCAAAGGGCTGGTTGCCCATGCTCGGCTTTCTCCAGATGGCGTCTCGGCAGCCGGCATGTGCGACCGCGGGCACGGAACCGGGACGTCTTCGCGGGATGTTACCGCCGCCCTCGTTCGGCCGGTCCGTGGACCGCCAGGCGCGGCCGCGACACGGAGCCCCGCCACCGGCGAACGCGCCGGCGGTCAGAGATCGAGGCCGTAGTCCTCCAGCCATCGCCCGGTGACGCCCGGCGGGGGCGCCGCCCCGATGCGGCGCCACCCCAGCTTCTCGTACAGCCGGACCGCCCGCGCATTGTCCGCATACACCTCGAGGACGGCCCTCGCGAAGCCGGCCTCGCGGAGGAGGGCGGCGGCCGAGAGCAGCAGGCTGGTGCCGGCCCCGCGGCCCCATGCATCGGGCAGGACCCCGATGTACCGGAGCTCGGCGGTCGTCTCGTCCCCCGGTGACCGCGGGGCGGCGGTTGCAAAGCCGACCACGGCGCCGCCCTCGTCAACCGCGATCAGCAGCAGCGAGCTCGGGGAGGCGTCGAGGGCCTGCTGGATGCGCGCGCGGGCAGGTCCGGCTGGAGCGACCTCAGCATCTCCGTCCCGGGCAGCCGTGGCCTCCGCCCAGATGCGGGCGGCGTCCGCAAGGTGCTTTCTAGACCGGTCCACGATCACCTGCACCCACAAAGTCTAGTTGCCAGGCTGCCAGAGCCAGGTCAGCGACTCGCGTCACCTGATCCGCAGCACCAGGCGGTGCGCGAGGGCGAGAAGCCCCGCGGCGAGCAGCACGAAGATGGCCGCCTCGATCCCCTGGAAGAGCCAGAACCGCGACCCCGGCTGGTACTGGACGAGCGCGTAGACGCCCTGCAGCGCGCGAGGGCAGGTGGCCTGGGTGTTCCCCGTGCACGGGGAGATCAGCTTGCTGACGCTCACCGCATTGAGCGGGTGGCCGGCTGCATCGAACCAGACGCTGGTGCTGAGCCACCAGTCGCCGGGGCCCGGCGCCGGGGGGCTGGCGGTCAGCTGGCCACCCGCCAGCTGGTGAAAGACGACGGGCGAGAGGTACCGCCAGCGGGCCAGCACGGCGATCGACACCCGGACCACGATGTAGCCGCCCAGGGTCACGGCCATCGCCGCCTGGGTCCGGCGCAAGGCGGCGCCGGCGGCGATCCCCAGTGCGACCGCGAAGACGGTGTAGGCGATGACCACCGGCGGGGCGATGTCGAACCCACTCCAGATGGTCAGCACGGCGCCTCCGCCGACGAGGTCGCGCTGCATCGCGAACCAGCCCTGGGCGATGGCGGCGAGCACCGCCGCGGCGAGCGCCGCGCCCACCACCAGCAGGGCCGCGCGGATGAGGAACCAGCGGCGGCGGGGCACCCCCTGGGACCAGGCCAGGAGGTGGGTGCCGCCCTCCAGCTCTCGCGGGATGAGCGGGGCGCCGACGGACATGCCGATCAGGACGGGGGTGACCACTACCGCCATGAGGAGCAGCTGCCACCACTCCTGCATGTCGCTGTTGAACCACGTCTGCATGGCGCCACACGCGCCCAGCGCAGCGTTGCACGAGCGGACCTCGGCGAGGAGGCCGGCGCCGGCGATGCTCAGGTAGATCACGGCCACGCCCAGGACCAGCAGCATCGCACCCAGGAAAGCGGCGTTCGAGCGGTGCTGCCGCCAGGTGAGCCAGGCCATCGCGCTACCGGGCTCTCATGACCAGGCGGTGGGCGAGAGCGAAGAGAGCGAGCGCGAGGCCCACGAAGATCGCCACCTCGATCCCCTGGAACAGCCAGAAGCGGGAGGCCGGCTGGTAGGGCTGGAGCACGGTGATCGGCGCGGGGTAGCATCCTCCGGTCACAGGTGGCGGCGAGGCGCACCAGACCGCGGCGGTGATCGTGTGCCCGGCGGCGTCGACGTCCACCGGCGATCCCGTGCTCCACCCACCGGCTGGGACAACGGGAAGCGGGCTGCCGGTCATTCCGGCGGGGTTGGTGCCCATCACGGTGGACGCCTGGAGCGGGGCCAGGTACCTCGTGCGCAGGCCGACGGCGATGGTGACGCGAACGGCGATGTACGAGACGAGGGTCAGCGCCACCGCGGGCGACGTGCGCTGGAAGAGAGCCCCGGCCGCCGTCCCCAGGGCGAGCGCGAAGAGCGTGTAGCCGAAGAGGACGATCGGGCTGATGTCGAACCCGCCCCAGATCGCATCTCCGGCCCCCCGCTGCGCGGCGAACCATCCCTGCATCACCGCGGCGAGCACGGCGGCGCCGGCCAAGGCCCCGCAGCTCAGAAACAGGGCGCGGCGCAGGAACCACTGGCGACGCGGCACGCCCTGGGTCCAGGCGAGGAGATAGCCGTTCCCCTCAAACTCGCGGCTGATCGTCGTCGCACCCACGGTGCCGAGCAGGGTCGGAAACAGAAGGCCCCCCAGGACGATCCAGGACCAGGCCGAGGTGCTGAGCTGCGGGAGGAGTGCCACGCACGATTGGTCTGCGCCGGACGTCGTGCAGCGCTGCGCGCCATCCGGGTAGAGGTGCGGCAGGAGAACGAGACAGAGGATCACGCCAACGCCCAGCGCGACGAGGAGCGCGCCGGCGGTCACCGCGTGCCCGCGGTGCTGCCGCCAGGTGAGCCAGGCCATCAGGAGGCCGCCTCGACGAGCGTGGGCGGCGGCGGCGCCCCGGCGGCGGGGTTCGCAAGGTAGGCGAGCACCAGCTCCTCCAGCGACACCGGCTCCGAGCGCCAGCCGGCGGGTGGCGTCGCCCCGTCGCGCCGGACCAGGAGTGCCGTCTCGCGGCCGGCGTGGCGGGCCGAGACGACCGCCGGGTCCGCGGCCGCGACCGCCGGGTCCATCCGTGGACCCACCAGCAGCCGGTGCTGCTCACGCAGGGCGTCGATGTCGCCGGCCAGCTGCACCCGGCCCTGGGAGAGGATGACCAGGTGGTCGCAGACGCGCTCGACGTCGGCGATCAGGTGGGAGGAGAGCAGGACGGTGGTGCCGTCGGCGGCCACCGTTTCGACCAGCTCGGTGAGCAGCTCGCGCCGGGCCAGGGGGTCGAGCGCCGCGGCCGGCTCATCGAGCAGGAGCAGCTCGGGTCGCTTCCCCAGGGCGAGGGCCAGGCTGACCTGCGCCCGCTGCCCGCCCGAGAGGTCGCGGACCCGGCGGTCGACGGGGATGCCGCGGCGGAGCAGCCGGGAGCGGGTCGCGGCCTCGTCCCACCTCGGGTTGAGCGCCCTGCCCATGTGAAGCGTCTCGCCGACCGTGAAGTCCGGGTAGAGGGGGCGTTCCTGGGGCACGTAGCCGACTCGCTCCAGGACCCGTTCGGGCTGGCGTTGGGGATCCCACCCCAGGGTCTCGATCGCGCCGGCGCTTGGAGCCAGCAGGCCGATGGCGAGGTTGAGCAGGGTGGTCTTGCCGGCACCGTTGGGACCGACCAGGGCGGTGATGTGGCCGGCGGGCACCTGGACGGAGCAGTCGCGGAGCGCCCACACTCGGTGGAAGCGCTTGCTGAGCGCGGTGGCCTCGAGGGCGGCGGTCATGCGACGTCCGCCCCGTAGGCGTCGAGGACAGCCGAGTCGATGAGCGACCAGACGGCCTCCTCGCTGAGACCCGCCGCCCGGGCCCGCTCCAGCCACGCGTCCAACCCGGGGCGCAGGCTGCGCTGCACCCCGGGCGGCACCGGCGCGGGCGCCGAGTCCGCGATGAAGGTGCCGAGCCCGGCCCGGCTGCGGACCACGCCCTCGCGCTCCAGCTCCCCGTACGCCTTGAGGACGGTGTTGGGGTTGATGGCGAGCGCCGCCACCACCTCGCGGGCGGCCGGGAGCCGGTCCCCGGGCGTGAGCACCCCGCGCAGCACGGCCCGCCGCACCTGGCGCACCAGCTGCGCGTAGGCGGGCATGGCCGAGCCGGTGTCGAGCCGCAGGTGGATCAATTCACTAGCTCCATAGTGAATGCGACAATAGGCGGGCGGCGGCTGCGCTGTCAAGCACCCGCGGGGAGCGCCGGCCGCCGCCGGCCAGGGCACCGCACCAGCACCACCTCGCACGCCGGTTCGCGTACTCTGCGGCCATGCCCCGCACGTGGCCGCGATGCATCAACGGTGTGGTGATCGCCCCCTCGCTGCTCGCCGCCGACTTTGGCCGGCTCGCCGAGGCGGTGCACGCCCTGGAGGGGGGCGGCGCCGACCGCCTCCACATCGACGTCATGGACGGCGCCTTCGTGCCCAATTTCACCTTCGGGACCGACACCCTCCGGGCGCTGCGGGGAGTGACGGATCTCCCGTTCGAGGTCCACCTGATGGTCCGCGAGCCCGATCGGCACCTGCGCACCTTCGCCGAGGCCGGCGCCGACGCCATGACGGTGCATTGGGAGGCCTGCCCACACCTCCACCGGACGCTGGTCAACATCCGCGACCTCGGCTGCCGCGCCGGCGGGGCGATCAACGTGAGCACCCCGGCGCAGAACCTCTACGACGTGCTGGACGTGATGGATCTGGCCCTGGTGATGACCGTTGACCCCGGCTTCGGCGGCCAGTCCCTGATCCCCCGCGCCCTGGCCAAGGTCAGCGAGCTCCGCCGCGAGATCGACGCCCAGGGGGTGGCGGTGGAGCTCGAGGTCGACGGTGGCGTCGACGCCGCCAACGCCGCCCTCTGCGCCAGGGCCGGTGCCACCGTCCTGGTCGCCGGCACGTCGGTCTTCCACCACCCCACGGGCCCCGCGCGCGGGGTTCGCCGGCTGCTCGAGGTCACGGCACCGCGCGTCTGACCGAAACGTGGGGCGCGGGCCGGCCGGCAGGCTCTCAGGCGTCCGGGAGGGCGCCGGGATCGACGTCGTACCAGACGACCACACCGCCCACCGACTGGCCGGGGCTGCCCAGCAGCTCCGTGAAGAGGCGCGCCACCCCCGCCTGATCGCCCTCCGGGCCCACCACGACGCTCCCCACGTCGAGGGTCTGAAGCTCGGCCACGTACGCGCTGCGCTCCGCTGCGGTCAGCGCAGCCGGGACGGGTCGCCCGTCGTCGCCGACCTGGTGGATCTCCGTGCCCAGGGCGCCCAGGTTGGTGCCCCATTGCCAGCCGCCGGGGCCCGGTGTGAACACCGGCCCGGTGGCGCTCCGGAACGACATCGCCGACACCGCCTGCCAGAGGCTCGACTGGTAGCCGGGGGATGAGGTCAGCAGCACCGAGCCCGTCGTCGAGAGGCGGTGCACGTCCGCGCCCGAGAAGAACGGGGGAACGCTCCAGCGCTCGGACGGGAAGGGGAGTGACGGCAGCAGGGGGAGCAGGGCGACCACCGTCGCGAGGATGCCCGCCACCCGCCAGCGGGTGCGGGGAGAGAGCAGCACGCGGTCGAGGAACACCGCCAGAAGAAGGGCGAGCGCGAGGTAGCCGAAGAGCATCACCCGGATCGGGAGGATGTTGTTGAGGGCGGGGATGCCGTCGATCACCCGCCAGGGCAGCCATACAGAGGTGGTGTGACCGTCGGTCAGGTGGAGGAATCCTCCGAGGGAGAAGACGACGGCGCAGGTCAGCGTCACCGCCGCCACCACCACCACGGTCCGGCGCCACAGCCAGACGATGGCCGCCACGGTGAGCAGGAGCAGCGGAAGACCGATGTAGACGCTGGAGTCTCCGAGCAGCGAGCGGTGCCCGACGCCGAGCAGCTGGACGCTGGTGGGGACGATGAAACGCTCCAGCGTGGCCACGTAGTAGTTGAGGTACCAGACCGGTCCGCGGACCCGCTGGGGCCCGAGGAGCTGCACGTAGAGGGGATATCCGGCGAGCGTGAGAAAGCTGAGGAGGGCAGGTCCGGCCACCCGCAGGACGTAGCCGAGGCGCCGGCGGATCTCGACGCGGTGGATCACGCCGAGGGCGATCAGGGCGGGCACGGCCATGATGACGGTCATCCCCAGGATCTCCTCGGAGGTCATCAGCTGCGCCGCGGTGGCGGCGCCGAGCAGCAGTCCGAGGAGCCACGACCGGCAACGCTGCCGCACCAGGATCTCATCGGCAAAGACCACCATCAGCGCCGGGTAGAAGGCCACGATGAGAAAGGGGTGCCCGAGGCTCTGCGACACCATGTAGGGGCTGAAGCCGTACAGGAGGCCGCCGGCGCCCGCGGCCCACCACGACCGCGTGAAGCGGCGTGCCGCGAGATATCCGCACCACGCCGAGATGGCGAGCGCCATCACACAGAGGACGTTGTAGGCGGTGATCGGACCGAAGGCGATGGTGACCGGCGCCAGCACCAGGGCGGGGAAGACGATGGAGGTGTTCCACATCAGGTTGGCGCCCTGCGGGTAGTGGAGGTAGGTGGTCAGCAGCGGGTTGAGGTGGTGCCCGAGCGCAAAGGGGAGCCACTGCAGGTACCAGATGAAGAGGGGGGGATCGCCGTGAGCGCCCACGATCGTCCCGCCCCCGGTGAAGAGACCCTTCCAGAAGAGCGCGACCGTCAGCGCGGTGAAGACGCCCAGTGCCAGCGCCCCGAGGGCCACCGTGACGAGTCGCTCCGACCGCGGGGTCGGGGACGGCGACGGGGTGGGCGGCGGCGCCTCCATGGGCGGCGATCCTAGCAGTGACTGCCCGACCCGCTAGCGAAGGTCGTACGCCTCCTCGACGTAGTCGAGGACCATCCGTGTCGCCGAGAACTGTGGGCCGATGCTCATCAGCGACCGCTTGACGATGGCGATCCAGCCATGGGGGATCCCGTCCGCGCCGCGGTCGTAGAAGAGCGGCACGACCTCGTTGTTGAGGACGTCGAAGAAGACCGCGGCGTCGCGCTGATCCTGCACGCTATCGTCGAAGGCGACGTCCCCGGGCAGCCCCCAGCCGTTGGTGAGGTCAAACCCCTCCGCCCACCAGCCGTCCAGGGTGGAGAGGTTGAGCCCGCCGTTCATGGCCGCCTTCATGCCGCTCGTGCCACTCGCCTCCAGCGGCGGACGGGGCAGATTGATCCAGAGGTCGCAGCCCCCCACCATCTGCAGGGCGATGGCGAGGTCGTAGTTGTCCAGGAAGGAGATCCGCTCGGCCGACCGGGGATCGCTCTTGAGGGCAAAGAGGCCCTGGGGGGAGCGCTTGCCCTCCTCGTCGCTGGGATGCGCCTTGCCAGCCACCAGGAACTGGACCGGATGGATCGAGCCGTCGAGCACATCGCGGATCCGCTGGGGGTCCATGTAGAGCAGGTAGAGCCGTTTGTAGGTGGCGAGGCGCCGGGCGAAGCCGATGGTGAGCGCGTGCTCGGTGAGACCGCGCTCCGCCGCCTCCACGTACTCACGAGCGTCGCTGCGGTCGAGGCGGTTGGCGATGGTGCGGTCACGGGCCATCTCGACGAGCGCGGCGCGCTGGGCGTTGCGCACCTCCCACAGCTCCTCGTCGGGGATCCGCTCGACCGGCTTCCATGTCTTGGGATCGGAGGCCCGCGCAACCCACCCCTCGCCGAGGTACCGGTCCAGCAGGCGGCGCATCGGAGTGCCCATCCAGGTGGAGACGTGCACACCGTTGGTGACGTGGCTGATGGGGACGGTGTCGGCGGGCCGCTCGGGGAAGAGGGGCCGCCACATCTGGCGCGCCACCTCGCCGTGGCGCCGGCTGACCCCGTTGGCGAACCGGCTCATCTTGATCCCGAGCGGGGTCATCACGAACGGCTCGTGGGGGTTGTCCGGTTGGGTCCGCCCCAGCTGGAGGAAACCGGCTTCGTCGAGGCCAACCTGGGAGGGGAAGTCACCGAGGACTGATTGGACCTCTGAGACGTCGTACCCCTCGTTGCCCGCGGCCACCGGGGTGTGGGTGGTGAAGACCGTCCGCTCTCGAGCCAGCGCGAAGGCGGTCGAGCGATCGTGTCCGGCGAGCATCTCGGTGCGGGCCAGCTCCAGCGGGGCCAGCCCGCCGTGTCCCTCGTTGAGGTGGACGATGCAGGGGTCGATCCCCATCGCCCGCAGGGCTCGCACCGACCCGATCCCGAGCAGCGCGTACTGGGCGAGCCGGATCGCGCGGTCGGCGACGTAGAGACGGCCGGTGATCCAGCGGTCGACGCGGCCGTTCTCCGGCCTTTCGGCGTCGAGGAGGTAGAGCGGTGTGCGGCCAACCTCCACGCGCCAGACCTGGACCACCACCTCGCGACCGCGGAGGGGGATCGGGACGGTGAGCGGGACGCCGTCCGGCCCGAGCACCAGGGCGCCGGGGAGACGCTCGGGGTCGACCGGCCGCCAGTACTCGACCTGATACCCACTCGCATCGGTGCGCTGCAGGAAGTACCCCTCACGGTAGAGGAGACCGACCCCGACCATCGGCAGGGCCAGGTCGGACGCCTCCTTGAGGATGTCCCCGGCCAGTACCCCGAGCCCCCCGGCGTAGATGGGCAGCGACCGATGGATCCCGAACTCGGCGCAGAGGAAGGCGACGGGATGCCGTTCGGATGCCCGGCTGGCCATCGGCGGACGGGCCAGCTCGGCGGTGAGCCGTCCGAGCATCGCCTCGGCGCGGGCGATCAGCCCGTCATCGTCGACCGCCCGCTGCAGCGCCTTCGAGGAGGTCTCGGTGAGGAGGCGGATCGGATTGCCGTTGCAGAGCTCCCAGCGCTGGGGGTCGATGACTTGGAAGAGGTCCTCGGCATCGGGGTCCCAGGACCACAGGTAGTTGTAGGCGATCCGGGCAAAGGGGGCGAGCCGCACCGGGAGACGCTCCGCAAGCGCGTCGGCAGCGGACGCGACGTCGGCGCGGCCGTCGAGGGGCGGGGGCACCGCCGGCGAAGCCTGTTGCATCGGTGTGGCGATGGTATCAGCAGGGTGGACGAGCCCCATCCCCCCCGCAGCCCGTGACGCTTCGGTGCGGATTACCGCGTCCTCTTCACGGGTTGTTCGAAGAGCCACCACGACCCATGACAGGGGAATGATGCCGATGCGTCTGACCGGTGTAGTGCGTTTAGCCTAGGAGCGTGCAACCTGAGATCGCTTCCCTGAACCGGCGCGTCCCGCTCTCCGTGGTCGACGCCGCCGACGTGGACTTCATCCCCGAGGGGGGGGCGAAGTGGGCCGACACTCTCGCGGAGGCGGCGCTCCAGCTGGTGCGATCGGCCAGCGAGGGGGAGGTGGCGGCCGCGATCCGCACCGCGGCAGCCGCGCTGGCACCGGGCAGCCCCGTCCGGGTCGCCTCCTCCGGTCCCGGCGGCTGGCACCTGATCCTCACCGAGGAGAGCGAGGCCGAGGCGGTCCTGCGCATCCCGCTCCGGGCCGGCTGCACCCTCCTCGGCGAGCTGACCGTACTCGGCCCGGTGCCCCTCCCGGCGAGCCAGGCGAGCGTCATCGCCGAGCTCGCCTCCCACGCCGCCCTGGCCCTCGCCCGGCTGGAATACGGCCAGCTGATCAGCGGCGTCACCCCGGACCAGAACGATCCGGACATCTTCGCGGCCACCTCCTTCCGCGATCCCCTCACCAACCTCCCGAGCCGGATGCTCTTCCACGATCGCGTGGAGCACGCCCTCCACCGCCGGACCAGGCACGTCCACCCGGTCGCGGTGATGGTCATCGACCTGGCTGGCTCCATCACGGCCGTCAAGGAGGGGATGGGGGACGAGGCGGGCGACCGGTTGATGGTCCAGGTCGCCAAGCGGCTCCAGCGCCTGGTCCGTTCGGCCGACACCCTCGCCCGTCTCCGCGACGACCAGCTGGGCGCCCTCCTCGACGACCTCGACAGCGCCGCCGACGCCGGCCTCGTCGCCGAGCGGCTGCTCGGAGCGCTGTCCACACCCTTTGTTCTGGAGAGCGATCTCCCCATCTCCCTGCAGGCCCACATTGGCATCGCGGTCAACTCTGGCGCCGCGGAGTCCGCGGTCGAGCTGCTCCACAAGGCGGAGAAGACGGCACAGGCCGCGCGGTCCCGCGGGATCGGCTTCGAGGCCAACCCGGGCCGGCCCCGGGTCCACGTGAAGGCGCGGTCCGCCCGCTCTTAGCAGGGTGCCGGACCCGGGCTGGGCGCCGTCCCGCTCGACGCCAAGTCGAGTAGTCTCTCGGGAGGGGGTGATCGAGAAGCCCCTCGCATGCGAGGACTCATGACCTTCGACGCCTTTCTCCAACAACTCCCCGACGTCGATCCCGACGAGACCGCGGAGTGGCTGGAATCACTCGACAACCTGGTCGCCACCGAGGGCGCGAGCCGCGCTCGGTACGTCATCGGCAAGCTGCTGGCCCGTGCCAAGCGCCTTCAGGTCGGCATCCCGGCGATGGTCCAGAGCGCCTTCATCAACACCATCCCCCCCGAGGAGGAGCCCTGGTTCCCCGGTGACGAGGAGATGGAGCGCCGCATCCGCCGGATCGTCCGCTGGAACGCGGCGGTCATGGTGGCCCGGGCCAACAAGAAGTTCGACGGCATCGGGGGTCACCTCTCCACCTACGCGTCGTCGGCGTCGCTCTACGAGGTCGGGTTCAACCACTTCTTCCGGGGCAAGGACGACGGCAGGCCGGGTGACCAGGTCTACTACCAGGGACACGCCGCCCCGGGCATCTACTCCCGCGCCTTCCTCGAGGGCCGGCTGACCAAGGACCAGCTGGACCACTTCCGCCGCGAGACCGCGGGGCGCGGCCTCAGCTCGTATCCGCACCCGCGGCTGCTCCCCGAGTTCTGGGAGTTCCCGACGGTCTCCATGGGCATCGGGCCCCTCAACGCGATCTACCAAGCACGATTCAATCGCTACCTCTACAACCGGCAGCTGGTCGACACCTCGGAGTCGCGGGTGTGGGCGTTCCTCGGCGACGGCGAGTGCGACGAGCCGGAGGCGATCGGCGCCCTCTCCCTCGCCGCCCGTGAGGGGCTGGACAACCTCACCTTCGTCGTCTCCTGCAACCTGCAGCGCCTGGACGGTCCGGTCCGGGGCAACAGCAAGGTGATCCAGGAGCTGGAGTCGATCTTCCGGGGCGCCGGCTGGAATGTCATCAAGGTCATCTGGGGCCGAGAGTGGGACCCGCTGCTCGCCCAGGACGTGGACGGCGTCCTGGTCAATCAGATGAACACCACCAACGACGGTCAGTTCCAGAAGTACGCCGTCGAGACCGGCGCGTACATCCGGGAGCACTTCTTCGGGCCCGATCCTCGCCTGCGCAAGCTGGTGGCTCATCTCTCCGACGAGGACCTGCCCCGGCTCCGGCGCGGCGGCCACGACTACCGCAAGCTCTACTCCGCCTACAAGCTGGCGGTGGAGCAGAAGGAGATCCCCACGGTCATCCTGGCCCACACCATCAAGGGCTGGACCCTGGGACAGCAGTTCGAGGGACGCAACGCCACCCACCAGCTCAAGAAGTTCACCGAGACCGAGCTGCGGGCTTTCCGCGACCGCATCCAGCTGCCCATCACCGACAAGCAGCTCTCCGAGGGTCTGCCCCCCTACTACCACCCCGGGCCCAAGTCACCCGAGGTCGAGTACCTGATGAGCCGGCGACGCGCCCTGGGCGGGCCGGTGCCACGGCGCAACGTGATCTCCAAGAAGCTGGACGCTCCCGAGGAGAGCGCCTGGGAAGACTCGTTCAAGGGTTCGGGCGGCCGGGCGGCGTCGACCACGGCCGCCTTCACCGCCATCCTCCGCAACCTCCTCCGCGACAAGAGCATCGGCCGGCGGATCGTCCCCATCATCCCCGACGAGGCGCGCACCTTCGGCATGGACGGGCTCTTCCGCGAGGTGAACATCTACGCGGCCCACGGCCAGCAGTACGAGCCGGTCGACGCCGAGATGGTGCTCAGCTACAGCGAGGCCAAGGACGGCCAGATCCTCGAGGAGGGCATCACCGAGTCGGGCTCGATGGGCTCCTTCACCGCCGCGGGCACCGCCTACTCGACCTTCGGCGAAACCATGATCCCCTTCTACATCTACTACTCGATGTTCGGCTACCAGCGGGTCGGCGACCTGATCTGGGCGTTCTCCGACTCGCGCGGGCGCGGCTTCATGCTGGGCGGGACGGCGGGGCGCACCACCCTTAACGGCGAGGGCCTGCAGCACCAGGACGGCCATTCGCCGCTCCTCTTCTCGGCCCTCCCCCACGTGCGCATCTACGACCCGGCCTACGCCTACGAGCTGGCGGTGATCCTCCGCGACGGCATCGAGCGGATCTGCCGTGACGACGGCGACGCCATGTACTACCTCACCCTCTACAACGAGAACATCATCCAGCCGCCCAAGCCCGAGGGCGTGGACGAGGCCATCCTGCGCGGCCTCTACCTGCTGCGGCCGGCGCCGGTCGAGACGAAGCACCGGGCGACCATCCTCGCCAGCGGACCGGCGGTGGCGGCAGCGCTGACCGCCCAGGAGCGCCTCGCCGAGACCCACGACGTCGCGGTGGATGTCTGGAGCGTCACGAGTTACCAGCAGCTTCGCAATGACGCGCTCGAGGTGGAGCGGTGGAACCGGCTGCACCCGGAGCGGGAGCCGCGCATCTCGCACATCGCGGAGCAGCTCGGCGAGCGCCCGGGACCGATCGTCGCGGTCACCGACTATGTCAAGGCCGTATCCGACCAGGTGGCCCGATTCGTTCATCAGGAGTTCATCCCGCTGGGGACCGACGGCTTCGGCCGGAGCGACACGCGGCAGGCGCTGCGGCGCCACTTCGAGACCGACGCGGAGCACGTCACGGTCGCGGTGCTGGATGGATTGGCCCGCGCCGGGGAGATCCCCCGCCACGAGGTGGCCGCCGCCCTGGAGCAGTACGAGATCGACACCGAGCTGCCCGAGCCGCGAGTGCGATAGGGGCTGACGCCGGACCAGCGGGAGCCCCCTCTGTCCTCAACCTGGTTAAGGACTTTATTGTCCCAAACCACCTGGGAGGCCCGGGGGTGCGCGACTAGCCGGTCACCTGGATGACGCTCCCTCCCGACGTGATGGAGTCGGGAGCGGTCACCGTGGTGACCAGGTCGTAGTAGCCGGTGGGCAGATCCGCGGGAAGCTGGATGACGCTGGTCGGGGCGGTGATGGAGCGATCGGTGGTCGTCACCGTCACGGCGCGCAGCGTGTAGGCCGGCGGCGCACCGTTCCCCAAGGGCGCGGGCGGACCGCTCTTGAGGGCGGGTACGCTGGCGTAAGCTCCCTCGAGGGTCACGCTGAGCGTGAGGGTGGTGACTACATCCGAGGCGGTGCGAGTGCTCGGGCTGACGATCCAGTGCACGACCAGCGCGTCGCCCGGATGGTAGAGCCGGTTGATGTCGCCGCTCTGGCAGCACGTCACGGTGTACTGCGCGTAGGTGACGGCGGGGAGGCTGGACGTCCCGCAACCGGAGGCCAATGCCGCTGCGCCCAGGAGCCATACCGTCAGCGGGAGACGCCGGATCACGGCGGGCATCATGCCACCAGACGGAGAGCCGTCACACACTGCTCCTGCCGGCCGGCGAGCCGCCATCTCAGAGCGGCCGCGTCATCTCCAGCTCGAGCACGTTGGGATCGTCCTCGCGCACCGGCTGGGTGGCGCCGGTACGGAAGAAGCCCAGGCGGGCGTAGAGCGCTTCGGCGGCGTCGTTACCAACCGCGACCCAGAGATCGATGGCCCGGTAGGGCCCGGACGCGGCCCAGTCGATGACCGCTCCCACCAGCAGGCCGCCGATCCCCCGGCGCCGCCAGTCGGGATGCACCCACATCCCGACCAGCTCGGCGTGGCCCGCCACGTCGCCGGGGATCCCGGCCGAGGTACCGACCAGGCCGACCGCGGCTCTGGCGGCGAAGGTGGACCTCCGGGTGAGCCGAGTCTGCCAATCCGCGGGTGTCATCGCCTCCTCGTCGGCGACCGTCGTGCCGAAGGCGTTCGGAGCGTCGGCGAGCGCCGCCAGGCGGATCTCGCGGCAGATGGCCCAGTCGGCGGGTTGGAGGCGGACCACGGTGATGCCGGTCATGCAATCCGAGTGTACGGGTGGTGCGCCTGCCGGCCTGCTCGCGTCACATGCAGGCGTTGGGGATGTCGACGTACTGCGTCTGTCCGGCGTGGATCGTGACCGACACCCATGGCTCGATGTTCGCGGGTGGCGGGAAGTTGGCGCGCAGGACGTAATCGCCGGGCAGGAGGGCGAAGTCGTAGCTCGCGTCGACCCCGACCTGCTCGGTGACGACCGCCGCTGTCGGGAAGACGATCGTCGACGTGCCCGGGCCGGTACTGCGCCAGCGGATCTGCCCCGCGAGGACCGATACGGTGCCGGCGGCGTAGTGGGGCTCACCCGCGTACGGAATGCCAGCGCAGGGGATGATCCCGCCGATGACGGCGCCGGTGTTTGCCGCCGAGCAGCCGGCCACCGCGATCAGGAGGAGTGGCGCGATCAGCGGAGGCAACCGCCGTGTGAGGGTGGTCATCAGGCGCCCGCGGTGAAGACGAGGCCCGCTCCCCCGCCGCTCGCGGAGTCGGGGCAGTAGATGACGATCTCCGTCCCGGTCCACACCGGTGACCACGGCCACCCGTCGTTGCAGCCCGATGGCGCTGCGGCCAGCGGCTGCCAGGCGTTGTTCACGGGGTCGTACACGCTGGCATCGCCGGGAACGAGATCCTCGGACGGGGTGGAAGGGCTGCCGGTCTCCCCCGCGGGATTGAAGGAGAAGAGGGCCGCCCCGGTCCACGCAGAGGTCGCACCGGTCAACGCCACCGGATCCGCGGGAAGGGCCGTCCAGCGGTTCTGGGCGGGGTCGTACAGATCGGACGCCTCCGGGAGGGCCGGGCCCGGGCACCCACCGCAGAAGTAGGTGATGCCGCGAACGATGGCCTGCTGTCCCGTCGACAGCACCTCCTCCACATCGGGCAGGGCACCTGCCGCGTCGGGGATCAGACTCCATCTGCCCGTCACCTCCGCGTAGGCGAAGAGGTCCGCCCCTCCGGTTATCGTGAAGCCGCCGGCATCCCCCGACCCGTACATGGACCACTCCGACCAGGCGAGCAGCTCACCGTCCACCTGGGCGGCCAGGCCCAGGGTCAACGGGTGTCCCGAGGGCGGAACGGGAGCTGGTATGTGCTGCCAGCGGTTGGTAGAGGGGTCGTAGGCGGCCCCGTCACCGTAGTTCCGGCTCGAGCCGTCCGCCTGGGTGGACTCACCGCCGAGGATGACGACCTCCGCCCCCGTCCAGATCGCGTTGGCGTCCGCGCGCGGGGAGAGCGGTGCTGCGGGCAGGAGCGACCACCGATTGGTGGCCGGATCGTAGGCGGCGCCGTCGGCGGTCGCGTCCGACGGGTTGACCCCTCCGCGCTGGTCGCCACCCCAGATGACCATCTCCGCGCCGGTCCAGACCGCCGCCTGTCCAACACGGGGCGAGAGGGGTGAAGCCGGCAGCGTCCGCCAGGTTCCGGTCCCCGGGTCAAACGCAGCCCCGTCCGCGCGCGGCTCCGCGTTCACATCCGCGACACCGCCCCAGACCAGCAGCTCGGTGCCGCCCCATACCACGGAGGCACCATCGCGGGCTGGGATCGGCGCCGCCGGCAACGTCGACCACTGGCCGGCCATGAGCTGCGCGCTGGTCGCGGCGGGCAAGGGCGGCGTGGCGGCCGGCTCGGTGGCAAGCACCGGACCGGTTGGCTCGGTGGGGGAGCTCGACCCGGAAGATGCGGCGCAGCCGCAACTGCCGGTGGCCGCCAGGGCTGCCACCGCCACGGCGATGCGGCGCCCAAACATCCCCCGCACGCTAGCTCAACGCCGCAGCCCGGGGGGAGGTTCCCGACGCTCTGCGGGTCTGGCCGCATCGATCCCGACCGCGATAATGCAGAACCAGCCGCCGCCAGGAGGAGCCACCCATGGACGTCACCATCCCACTGACGATTGCACAGATCGGCCGGCTGCTCCGGTCGAGCACGACGGCCATCCAGGACGAGGTCGGGGCCGCTTCCCCCGAGCTGCTGGTTTGGCATCCGGCGCCCGGCGAATGGTGCGCCAAGGAGGTGCTGGGTCACCTGATAGAGGCCGACCGGCGCGGCTTCGCCGGACGGGTCCAGGTGCTCATCGACCAGGATCACCCGGAGCTGGCGGGCTGGGACCAGGGCGCGGTGGCGGCCGCGCGCCACGACTGCGATCGCGACGCCGCGGAGCTTCTCCTCGAGTTCACCGCCGGGCGCGAGGCGGGGCTCCAGCTCCTGGCCCGCCTCACCGTCAGCGAGCTGCGCCGCAGTGGGCGTCACCCCAAGGTGGGCGAGCTGAGCGTCGAAGACGTCGTCAGCGAGTGGGTCCATCACGACCGCAACCACCTCAAGCAGCTCCTCGGCAACGTGCAGGCGTACGTCTGGCCGCAGATGGGCGCCGCCCAGGGTTTCAGCGGCGAATAGCCCCTACCCCGGGATCAGGGCGAGCGCCGCCGGGCCAGGGCCAGGAAGGTGCGGTGCGGAACGACGACCTCGCCCCCACGCAGTGCGACGAGCTCGCGCAACGCTTCGAAGAGCCGAGCGCGCGTCGCCTCGGGGAGGAGGCGGTGGTCCGACTGGCTCGCCAGGACCTCGACCAGCCCGTCCCCGGTGTGGCTGGCCAGCCAGGGGTAGGTCCGCGCGGTCACGTCGGCGAAGCGGCCAGCAGCGGTGATTTCGGCGGCCAGCTCATCGCCGTCGTCGTCCTCCCGGCGCGGGCGCAGGCCGGGGAAGCCCGGGTTGCGCGCGTGAAGCTCCGGCGCCAGCCGGCGGTAGAGGTCGTCGAGCTCGTCCCGAAGGGGCTCGCCGTGCCAGTTGGTCTCGTGCCAGAAGAGCGCCAGGGTCCCGCCCGCACGGAGCGCCTCCGCCGCCTTCACGTAGCGCACCGATGGATCCACCCAGTGCCATGCCTGAGCCGAGAAGAGCAGGTCGAATCCGCGCGCATCGACCGGCCAATCCTCGAACGTGGCCCCCACGATCCTGACCCCGGGAAACCGGCCGCAGTGGCGCATCGCCACCGCCGCCATCCCCGGGCTTGGCTCGAGGGCGAGGATCTCCAGGCCGCGCGCGGCGAACGCCACCGTGGCCTTCCCGGTGCCCGCACCGACCTCCAGGGCTCGGAGCCTCCCCACCTCGACGCCGGTGAAGCGGAGGACCTCCTCGACGAGCTCCTCCGGGTAGCCGGCGCGAGCCCGGTCGTACAGCTCGGCCGCCTCACCGAAGACGAAGCGCTGCTCCCTCACCTCGCTCTCCATGGCCGGTCCAGCCTACGTCAGGCGGCCGTCACCGCCGGGTCACCTCCGATCAGGGCCTGCAAGCTGGCCGGGCGAGGCACGGCGATCCAGCCCTCGCGCGCAGCGGAGTCGCGCAGATCGAAGGGGATCGGATGGCAGAGGCCCAGCTGGTGCGCGCGCGCGACCAGCGCACAGATGAGGGCGTCGAATGCGTGGTCGCTCCGGGAAGCCGTGTCCCACGTGGAGTGGTCGGCGGACAGCCACTGGCAGCGGTCGCGCAGCTGCTGGGCGATGACGAGGAGCACGGCCCGGTTCGCGGATCCCTTGTAGCCGCGGTGGGGCAGCCCCCACACCCGCAGCGCGGCGGCCGGATACACCTCCACGAGCTTGCCGGCTCCGGTCCGATCGATCCCTTCGGGCAGGACCTCGCCGACCAGCCGCGCGACCCGCATCGCCGGATATGCGATGCGATCGGTGCTGACGCTGAGGGGCGTCTGGTGGATGTTCTCTCTCACCCACTCGTCGGTCTGGCGTCGCGCCAGCCGCCCGATGCCCGCCTCTCCGAATGGGCCGCCCGCGTGATACCGGGCCACCGCCTCGACGAAACCATCGGGCCAGCCGAGCGGCACGTCCAAACCGATCTTGGCCACCGGTTCCGCGAGGATCGCGGCCAGGCGCCGGTCGTCCAGCTCGTGCTCGACGCTCTCGATGACGGCGCCGACCCCGTTCCAGCGGACCCGGCACGAGGCCGTTCCGGCCGGCTGCGAAGCGACGTCGACGCCGACGGACACGACCGGACCGGTCGGCCGTGCCGCAACCTGTGCCATGCCTAGGCCAGGGCCGCCCGCATCCTCTCCACGATCTCGACGAGGATCGCGGGAGCGGTGGCGATCGTGGCCCGGACCCATCCCGTGCCGATGGAGCCGAAGTCGGGGCCGCGCCGCAGGGCGACACGGCCCTTCGTGAGGAAGACCTTGGCAGGCTCTCCGGACAGCTCCAGCCGGGTGCAGTCGAGCCACGCCAGGTAGGTGCCCTGGGGCGGGACGTAGCCGACCTCCGGGAGTCGATCCGCCAGGAGGTCGCCGAGCAACCGGCGGTTGCGGTCGACGAGGACCAGGAGCTGATCGAGCCAGGGACCACCATCGCGATAGGCGGCGATCGAGGCAATGACGCCGAGGTTGCCAGCACCGTAGACGAGCTCCTCGGGCAGGCGGTGCACCAGCGCGCGGAGCGCCGGGGCGGCGGTGACCAGCTGCGCACATTTGAGACCGGGAAGATTCCACCCCTTGCTGGCGGAGACCAGGGCGATGCCGCGTGCCCGCGCCTCGGGGATGGAGAGGAAGGGGACGTGACGGGCGCCCTCCAGGGTGAGCGGCGCATGGATCTCGTCAGCGAGGACCAGGACCCGGAAGCGCTCGGCGAGCTCGGCAATCTTCCGGAGCTCCTCCTCCGTCATCACCAGTCCCGTCGGGTTGTGGGGGTTGCAGAGGAGGTAGACGGCGGCGCCCGTCGTGAAAGCCGCCTCGACCGCATCGAGGTCGAGCACCCATCCGGCGCCGGCGCGCGCGAGCGGTGCCTCGACCACCCGGCACCTCGTCTCGCCGATGTGGTGAAAGAAGGGCGGGTAGGCGGGAGTGTTGATGACCACGCCACTCCTCGGGGGCACGGACCGGCGCAGGAGCTCGCTGACCCCCGCCATCACGTCGGGGATCAGCCGGACGTCGGCAGGGTCCGGCTGCCAGCCGAAGCGCGCGAGGTGGAAGCTCGAGACGGCCTCGGACAGGTCGGGGTCTGGAAGTGCGTAGCCGGTGTCACCGGCGGCGATGGCGTCCTGGAGCGCGCGGGTCACCGGGGCGGCCAGGGTGACGTCCATCTCGGCGACGAACGTGGGGATGACCTCGGCGGGATAGGCGCGCCACTTGTAGCTCCGCCGTCGTTGCAACTCGGAGAGGGGGAGCCACCGCGGCTGATCGTCGCTCACGGCGTCACCGCCGCCTCGGCGCCGCGACGGGCGGCCCCGATCCCGAACGGGAGCCGCGCTCGAACGTGATACCCGTTGCGGGACTCGTAGAGGACGATCTGGTCGGCGGTGAATGCCGGGAAGGCGACGGGCACCGTCACCTCGCTGCGCCAGCCTGCCAGGTCGAAGCGCGGTGTCGGCCGGCCGAGGGTCACGTGCGCACGGAAGGGACGGGAGTCAACCTCGTACCCGCACCGGGCCACCGCAGCGCGCACACGCGCCGCAAGCCCGGCGAGGGCGGTGGACTCCTCGACCAACCCGACCCAGAGCACCCGCGCCCGCGTCCCTCCGGGGAAGCTGCCGAGGCCGCCAAGCCGGAGTGGGAACGGCTGCTCCCGCGCGGCAGCGTCGCCGACCGCCTCGACGAGCCCGTCCATCCGATCGAGAGCCAGCTCAGCGAAGAAATGCAGCGTGATGTGGGTGGTGGCGGTGTCGACCCAGCGCACGCCGGCCACCCGCGGGCGGAGCTTCTCGACGTGCGCGGCGAGCAGCCCGCTCGCGGGCCGTCCGACGGGGACGGCGAGAAACGCTCTCAGGGGAGGCGAGCCGGGGAGCGGGAGACACGCATTCATTTCAGTGTACCGGCGGCTGCGGCGGCTCGGAGAGCGCCCACCCCCCGCCGGAGCGCACCCTGTACACGTCCGGCCCCAAACGGTGGCCAGAGGGGAGGCGGCTCCCCATCACCGAGCCGGATCCGCGAGGGGATCATCTCCATGCGCCAGGGCATCGCCAGGGTGAGGTCCGCCGCGATCGCCGCGGCCGCGCTCACCGCCGCCTGCGGCAGTGTGGGCCTGGCATCCGAGACACCGGCTCAGATCTACCAGGCGGCCGCGTCGGCCACCGCCCAGGTGAGCGGGTACGAGGCGACGGGCGAGGTCGCGGTCGCAGGCGCCGACGTCACCTTCGACTTCAAGGTGCACGGGAGCGACTTCGCCGGGTCCTTTGTCCTGGACGGGAACAGCATCCAGGTGCTGGCGGTCAGGGGCACCTTCTACATCGACGCACCGGAGGCCGCCCTGGCCACCGATTTCGGCATCTCCAGCGTGGAGGCGGCGCTGCTCGCCGGCCGGTGGGTGGAGGTGCCCAAGTCGGAGTCCGCCGACTTCACGGACCTGACCTCGGTGACCGACATCGCGGCGCAGCTCGCCCACCACGGCTCCCTGACCGCCGGGGGGACCGCGGTCACCGACGGACAGCAGGTCGTGCTGGTCCACGACGGCAGCGACAGCGTGCTGGCGGTGGCGACCTCTGGTCCCGCCTACCCGGTCCGGATCACCGCCACGGGATCGGGCGCGGGCCATGCCGACTTCTCGCACTGGAACGTCATCGCGGCAGTCACCGCTCCACCGAACCCGATCATCCTCCCCGGATCATCCTGACCGGCGGCCGGCGTGCTACAGGCCGCATCGCTCAGGCCACTGCCGTCAGTCCGGCGCGGGGGGAGCTGCCCAGGCAGCCCCCAAATCGGTCGCCGGCCCAGCGTAGACTGCCAGCGTCGGCGGTGATCGTCCTGGGCACGGCCGGACCGTCGGCGGCGGAGGCAAGGACCGATGTCTGAGCACACCAGGTGGGCGGGCGTGGCTGCTGCTGCCGCCACGATCGCGGTCATGGCTGCCGGCTGCGGCAACGGCAGCAGCAGCGGCAGCGGCAGCAACAGTCTCGCTTCGAAGACGCCTTCCCAGATCGTGGCGGCCGCGGAGTCGGCCATCAAGGGCGCGACCAGCTACGAGATCAGCGGTTCCGGCACCACCAGCACCGGTGTCACGAGTTTCGACCTCAAGGTGGTGAACGCGGACATCAGCGGCTCGTTCGTGCTGAACGGCGCCACCATCGCCATGGTGGAGGTGGCCAGCAACATCTACATCAAAGCTCCGGCGTCGTTCTACACCGCTGCGGGTGCTTCCGCCGCCGGTGCCGGGCTGCTCGGGAGCGCCTGGGTGGAAATCCCAGCCAGCTCCTCGTATGCCAGTGACTTCTCCAGCCTCTCGAGCATCACCGACCTCACATCGAAGCTGTCGTCGACCACGGACACTTTCACGTCGGACGGCACCGGAAACGTCGACGGCCAGTCGGTCGTCTTCCTGAAGGACGCCACGAACGGAGACGTCGTCGCGATCGCCACCTCGGGCCCCGCCTACCCCCTGCAGGTGAAGGAGACCGGCGGCTCCACGGCCGGAACCTACGACCTGTCCAACTGGAACAGCGTCGCCACCTTCACCGCGCCGCCGAACCCGGTGACGCTCCCCTGAGCTGCGCCCGACCTCGGCGGTGCCAGGCCGGGTGGAAGCTTGCTGGTCAGGCCGCCGCCGTCACTCCGGCGGAGGGTGCGCCATCCAGGAAGGTGGCGATGGCTTCGAGCTGGCCGCGGATGAATCCCTCGTTCCAGCCATGCCCCGCATCGTCGATGCATGCGTAGCGGACCCGCGGCATCCCCTCCACCAGGTGCTGGAGAGCGGCGCGGCGGAGGAGACGATCGTCGCCGGCGACGATGACCAGGCTCTGTCCCAGATGCCGGGCGAGGATGGGGGCGTCATGGCGGCGGAGGCCGCTCCGCAGCCACTCCTTCTGAGCGCGGTGGGATGCCCGCTGCTGGTTGCGGAAGTTCATCTCGGCCTGGCCCGAGTCGACATCGGCACCCTCCACCATCAGGCGCTTGTAGAGGTCGCTCACCACGCGGCGCTGGGAGAGCCAGCTGATCGCCGGGAAGACCGGCCCCGAGGTCATCACCGTGGCCTGGACGTGGAAGCTGGCCCGGACCACCGACGGATCCACCAGCGGGGTGTGGAGGATCAGATGGTCCACCCGCTGTGGCCATCGGGCCAGGTACTCGAAAGCGACCCCCGCGCCGAGGCAGAGACCTCCGAGATCAAACCGGTCCAGCCCCAGAGCCTCGACGAGCGGCTCGAGCGATCGGGCGAGCGCCGCGCAGGTGTGGCGGCCGGGCAGCGGGGGGCTCTCCCCGCACCCGGGAAGGTCAGGGACGATCAGCGTTCGGCGCCGGCCCACATCTTCGAACCAGGCCTGGAAGTTCTCCGCGGAGCCCAGCCACCCGTGGCAGAGGAGAAGCGGCGGGCCGTCTCCGCCGATCAGGTAGCGGAGCCGTCGGGGCGAGTCGAGAAAGCGCTCCTCCACGGGATCAGGCGCCCCGCTCGGAGGGTGCGTTCACGCTCCCGCCGCCTCCAGCGACGCTTCCAGGGTGTCGAGGCCCTGGGTCAGCTCCTCCTCGGTGAGGGTGAGCGGCGGGATCAGCCGGATCACGTTCTCGTCGAGCCCGCAGCTGAGCACGAGCAGGTTCCGATCGACGGCGGCCTGGATGATCCGCTGGGTCAGCTCCGGAGCGGGACGGCCGTCCTCCATGAATTCGAGGCCGATCATGAATCCGCGGCCGCGCACGTCGCCGAGCCGCGGATGATCGGCTCGCCAGCCGCGAGCCCGCTCCAGGATCCGCTCGCCGAGTGCTGCCGCCCGCTCCGGGAGCCGCTCGCTGCGGAGTGTTTCGATGACCGCCACCGCGGCGGCACAGGCGACCGGGTTGCCGCCATAGGTGGACCCGTGCTCGCCCGAGTGCCACTGGGACATCACCGAGGCCTTGGCGACCATCGCTCCGATCGGCAGCCCGTTGCCCAGCCCCTTGGCGACGCACATGATGTCGGGCACCACGCCGTCGTGCTCGACGGCAAACATGCGGCCGGTGCGGCCGAAGCCGGTCTGCACCTCGTCGGCGACCAGCAGGATGCCGTGGGCGTCGCAGGTCTCCCGCAGCTTGCGCAAGAAGCCGCTGGGGGGCACCACGTAGCCACCCTCGCCCTGGATCGGCTCGACCACGATGGCAGCCACGGACTCGGGCGGCACGACGGTCTGGAAGAGGAGGTCGAGGTCCTTCCCGGCCGCGATCGGGCAGGGCTCCCCGGGGCCGTGGCTGCACATGCGGAAGCAGTACGGATAGCGGACGTGGTGGACCCCGGGGAGGAAGGGGCCCATCTGCACGCGGTACTTGGCCCGGCTGGCGGTGAGGGTCACGGCACCGTACGTCCTGCCGTGGAAGGCGCCCAGGAAGGCGATGATCTCGCTGCGGCCGGTGGCGCGGCGGGCCAGCTTCAGCGCAGCCTCGACCGCCTCCGCGCCGCTGTTGCCGAAGAAGACGGAGTTGAGCCCGGGGGGTGTGACGCTCACCAGCGCCTCGGCGGCCGCGACGAGCTGGGGATGGTGGGCGGTGCCCGAGACGTGCCAGAGCCGGTCGACCTGCTCATGCACCGCGCGCATCACCGCGGGGTGGCGGTGCCCGAGGTTGGTCACCCCGATGCCGCACGTGAAGTCGAGCACCGAGCGCCCATCGAGGGTGTGCAGCCAGGCTCCCTCGGCCGTGTCCACGACGAGGTCGCTGGACCGGCCGAAGGCCGGCGATATCAGCTCGCGGTCCTTCTCGAGGAGGGTGGCGATGGACAGGCGGCTGTCGACGATGGGTCGATTCAACGGACCAGCTCCAGGTGACAGGACCACGGCGGGGGGTCAGGACGCGCTGACGCCTTCCCGGGGGAGGTTACTCCTCCCTGGGGAGCGCAGGCGGAGCCCGCCCAGGGAGAGGAATCCGGCGAACATCACCGCCATCCCGATGGCCTCATAGCCACCGAGGTAGTCGAGGGAGCTGAGCGTGCAGTGGCCGGTGGCGGTGCTGATCTTGGCGGCGCTGAAGCCGGCGGCGATCACCAGCGCGCCGGCGGTGAGCAGGACGTTGCAGACGATCCGGTCGAGGTGGGTACGCCGGCGGACGAAGCCCCACCCCGACCAGGCGGCACCGCCGGCGAAGACCACCGTCCCGATGATGTTGAAGATGACCGCGGCGAGAGCGACCGGCGCCAGCGAACCGAAGGCTCCACTGAAGGCGCCGCAGGGCGTGGCCAGGCTGGCTGGGTTGACGGGGGCGATGAAGGCGTCCACCGCAACCACCGCGGTGAGGACGCCGAGGACCAGGGTGCTCACCTCTGCCACTCGGCGCGGGACGAGCAGGCAAAGGGTGCCGAGTGCGAGATAGATCACGCCGAGGTCTCCGCCCAGGAGGTAGAAGAGCCGGAAGAGGAGGACGTGATCCTCGAATCCCTGCGTCTCCCCCAGCGATTGGGCGGTCGCCGCAGTGGCGAAGATGAGCAGGCCCAAGGTCCAGAAAGCGAACTCGGGGCGGCGGCCCCTGAGCCACCGAGCGGCCACCACAAGGGCAAACGCGAAGCTCAGGAAGGCGGCGAGACCGGCAAGGTCGTCCACGGGCCGTGTCGATAGCACACTGGTGGCGGCGATCGCTACTTCCTCGCCGCGACGAGGGCGCGGAGGGGGCTCATTGGGGCTGGCTGGAACGTGTCAAACCCCGGAAGCTGTGGCATCATGAGTCGCGTCTTCGACGGGCTGAGAGGGGTTTCGGGGGCGGATGCCTAGCAACCGAGTGCGTCGGCGTATCCTGGGAACGTCAATTCCTGAATTCAACTCACCACGCGTGCCCCCCATGCCCGACCCGGTCGACCCCAAGCGCGCACCCGACGAGTCCGGAGACCTGCCGATCGACCTGGTCGGATGGGCGACAGGCCATCGCCTCACGGCGGAGGAACCGGTCAGCCCGGAGCTGGCCCGGGAGCTTCTGTCGACGGCACTCGGCATCCGGCCGGCTCAGCTCGCCGGACTGAGCGACACCGACATCGCGGCCGGGCTGGAGCGGCTGCGCGCCCTGGTGCGCCAGATCCAGCGGCTCTCCGCGGCGGCAGCGGTCGACGATCTCACCGGAGCGCTGCGCCGGGGTGCCGGCCTCCAGGCGCTGACCCGCGAGATCGCGCGCTTCCTCCGCTTCGGGGGCAAGGGTGTGGCCGTGATCTTCATCGACGTCGATGGCCTTAAGCGCATCAATGACTCTGAAGGTCACGCTGCCGGAGACACCCTGCTCGCTGACGTGGTGGCTGCCATCCGCGAGCGGTTGCGCGCCTACGACCTGGTGATCCGCTGGGGCGGGGACGAGTTCGTCTGCGTCCTCCCCGATGCCACCCGCGAAGAGGCGGAGCGAACCCTCGCAGACATCGAGCAGCACGTTCGCGACCGCACCTCGGGCCGCTCGGTGAGCAGTGGCCTGGCTTCGCTGGAGAGCGGTGACACCGCCGCCGCCCTGGTCGACCGCGCCGACCAGGCCCTCTATGCCCGGCGCGAGGTGCTCCGCGCCAAGGTCTGAGGCTCAGCCATCCGGGCGAGGACCCGGATGGTCACCGCCGCCCGGGGTGATCAACCGGGACGAGCCGATCTAGATGGTGATGCGGGCCTCGGCGGGGCCAGGCTCGCGGGCGATCTGTTCCCGGAGCAGCGATACCATCGTCTGGAAGTCGGCGGGCTTGAGGAGGAGGGTCACCCTGGGGAGGGTCAGCGCCTCCTGGAGCCGCAGGTTGCGGGGGTCGATGGCCGTGTGGAGGATCACGGGCACGTCCCCGCAGAGCGGGTGGCTGCGCACCTTGCGGCAGAGGTCCAGCCCGTCCTCGCCGCGCAGCCGGAAATCGGCGAGGATCACGTCGGGCTCGAATGTCTCGAGCGCCGCCTCGAGGCCGTTGGTGTCGGTGACCAGGCTCACCTCGAAGCCCCCCTGGGGGAGGACGTCGCGGAGAAGCCCGCCCAGGTAGCGATGGTCCTCGACGACCAGAACACGCGGTGCTCGGCCCAGCCGAGGACGCGGGATGGTCCCACTGGTCACCTGGTTCACCTCCGCGCCAGGGCTTCTCCCGACATAGGGAGAGCCTGCCCTACCAGGGGGCTCGCCGGGAACTCCCCGATGTCCCGTCTCGTCGGGACGTTTGCGTCTAGGCAGAAGGCTAGGCACTGTGATAAAAATTTAGACCCCTTTTGCCTCGCCGCCAAGCCACAAGATCTCAACGGGTCACCCAGTACAGGCCAAAAAGCGCGATCGCGACAACCGCGAGGTGCTCGGCGACGCTGGAGAGGCGCCGCGGGGGGATCACGGCGCCGGCCACCATGCCGCGCACCCCGTACCAGATCACGAGGGTCACAGCGGCGGCAGCGCCCGGGGTGACCACCGCCCCGTCGACCGCGACCATCGCCCCGGTCACGAGCACGGCGGTGAGCGCCGCCAGCGCGACCGTGTGACGGAGGCGCGTCTCCTCGGTCCGGAGCCCATCCAGGGTGACCAAGCCCACCCCCACCAGGGCGACGGCGACCCGGAGACCGAGCGGCAGGTTCGGGCTGGCCGAAGCGAGGAGCACGGGGACCAGCACCGCGATGGCGGCGGCGTCGCGGAGGAAGCGGCCTCCCCAGCTGTCCCTGCCGCTGGCCCGGAGCCCGCCGAGGTGGGGCAGCCCTCCGCAGACGGCGACGGTGACGGCCGCGGCGACCAGCCGGGTACGGATGTCCACAGTGCCGGCGAGAACCAGGGCGAAGGCGCCGAGGGCCGCCACCGGGAGGGCGATCGCCTCCACCGCCGGCCGGTGCTCCGCCGGGTAGACGAACCGGTCGTAGGCGGCGAGGGCCAGGCCGGTCACGAAACAGAGTGCGGTGACGCCGACCACCGAGCCGAGGAGCCCGACAGCTCCGGGCCGGAGTGCGACAGCGACCGCACAGGCCGCCACCCCGAGCGCGGCGTGGATGATCGGGAAGGGCACCTCGGCCAGCCGCGGCTCAAGGGAGATCCCCAGAGCCCGCCGCGCCTGATCGGCGTAGTACGCATGACCGCGCACGGCGGCACGCGTGGGCAGCTCGTTCTGAGGCGGTCTCGCCACACCTCGGCTCCGAGGCGGAGCGTCGCCCGCCGCTCGCCGAGCCGTGTGCCCGCCATCCCGCCCCGGACGCTCAGGGGGCAGAGGAGCCCTCGCGGCCATATCGATCCTCGAGTCTTACGATGTCGTCGATCTCCGGTGAGGAGGCCTCGAAGAGATCGGTCTCGTCCACGGCGACGAAGCGATGGCGGCGGCCCGGACGGACGCGCGCGCTCATGCCGGGGGCGAGACGGTGGGTCTCGAGGGTGCCATCGGCGCTCTCGAGCACCAGGTCCAGAAGGCCCGAGAGGACAAAGATTGATTCGTCCTTCTGGACGTGGTACTGGAGGGAGAGCGCCTGGCCACCCTCGATATGAATGAGCTTGCCCAGGTAGCGGTCGGTGACCGCCCAGCGCAGCTCGTACCCCCAGGGCTTGTCGACGCGCCCGTGACCGGCGCCGTGGATGCCGGCGGGAAGCGCCGCCTCGTTCATCGGGCGCCCCCGCCCGGCCGTGGTGACCCGATGCCGACCAACTGCTCCATGGCGGTGAGGAGCTCCTCGACCCGCTCCGGCGATGCCGCTTCCGCGTACACCCTCATCAGCGGCTCGGTTCCGCTCATCCGAACCAGCACCCAGCTGGTGTCAGCGAGGATGAACTTGAAGCCGTCGTCGCTGCGGGTCCCGACCACGGTGGCACCGGCAATCTCCTCGGGTCGCTGCCCGCGCATCCGCTCCTCCACCTGGTGCTTGCGCTCCTCGTAGTCCTCCCGCTCGAAGCGGATGTCGTGCCGGGCGTAGCTGTGGGGACCGACCAGGTCAAAGAGGTGCCGGAGCACGCCGGAGAGCGGCATGCCGTAGGCGACCACCATCTCGGCGATAGTGAGACCGGCAACGATCCCATCGCGCTCGGGGATGTGGCCCCGGAAGGCGAAACCACCCGACTCCTCGCCGGCGAGGAGGGCGTCGGTCTCGATCATCTTGGGTCCGATGTACTTGAAGCCGACAGGGGTCTCGATGACCGGGACGTCGAAGCGCTCGCCGAGCCTGTCCAGCATCACGCCGCTGGTCAGCGACCGGATCAGATGCCCGCGCAATCCCCGTTTCTCCAGCAGATACATGGCGAGCAGCGCCATCACCTCGAGCTGGGTGACGAAGCGGCCGGTCTCGTCGATGATCCCCACCCGGTCCGAGTCGCCGTCGTTGGCGATGCAGAGGTCGAATCCCCCGGCCGCCATCTTGGCCATGGCCTCGGGCATGTACTTGCCGATGGGCTCGGGGTGCATGCCCCCGAAGCCGGGGTTCCGATCGGAGTGCAGCTCGGTCACCGAGGTCTTGCCGCCCGCGACCGCAGCCCGGATCAGACCCATCCCAGCGCCGTACATTGGCTCATGGAGGATGCGCAGCCCGGCGTCGCGCAGCCGCTGTAGATCGACGAGACGGCCCACCTGCCGGAGGTAGTCCGGGATCGGATCCACCACCTGCACCCTGCCGCTCGCCTGCGCCTCCTCGAACGGGACGGCGAGCACCCCCTCCTCGAGGGCTCGGCGGGTGTGCATCTCCAGCTGCTCCACCACCTCGGGGGCGGCGGAACCCCCGTAGTCGGGCTTGTACTTGAGTCCGTTGAACTCGGCTGGGTTGTGACTGGCGGTGACGGCCACGGCGCCCGCCTGATGGCGCTCGACGACCGTCCAGGTGATGGTGGGCGTGGGCACCGGATGGTCGAGCAGGAGAACGTTCTTTCCGTTGGCGGCGAGCACCCGAGCCACCTCGCGGGCAAAGAGCTCCGCCGAGAAACGGGTGTCGTGGCCGACCACCACACCCCGGGTGTCCCCCTCCAGATACCAGGCCACCCCCTGGGCGACGGCGCGGACTCTCTCGTAGGTGAAGTCGTCGGCGACGACGGCGCGCCACCCGTCGGTGCCGAAGTTGATGGGCAAGGTCATGGGCAGCCATTGTGCCCCGAGCGGCGGGCGGCGCGGGGTTGCGCGCCCCACGCCTTCTCACAGGGGCTCGCCGCCCCTCGCCGGCGCGGCAGAGCCGCGCTCGGCTCACCCCGCCATCACAGGGCGGCCCGGCCCAGCCGGGCTCGCCTCACCCCGCCATCACAGTGCGGCCCGGCCCAGCCAGGCTGCGAAGGCAGCGGCCACCGCACCGGCGCGGTCCGGAGCGTGCTCCAGGAAGAGTCGGGGCTCGATGCACTCCAGCTCGATGAGGAGCAGCTCGCCATCCTCCCCGCGGGCCATGTCCACCCGGGCGTAGAGGAGCCGGTCGGGACCACCCGGAACGCTGTCGAGGACGGTCTGCGCGAAGCGGGCGTGCTCGTCCAGGACCGGGGTGGGCACGACCTGCTGGTGCCGGCCCCGCGAGAGATCCGCCGCGGGTGGCTTCCCGACCCGCAACACGCCGGCCTTGCGGATCGCGTGGCTGACCTCGCCGCCGATGACGTAGGTCCCGACCTCGCCCTCGCGGTCGATGGCGCTGAGGTGCGGCTGGACCATGGCCGTGACGCCCGCCGCGGTGATGGCGTCGACGTGGCGGCGGGCCGCCAGCCGGCCGGACCGGTCGTAGCTGGCGGAGGAGCGGGCGCCGGCCGAGATCACGGGCTTGACCACGAAACGCTCCCAGGGAACGGTCTCGAGGCTCTCCCCGGGCCCGATCCAGAGGGTGGGGACGATCGCGACCCCGGCTCGCTGCAGGTCCTGGAGGTAGCGCTTGTCACTGTTCCAGACCAGCACGTCCACCGGGTTGGCGAGGGGCATCCGGCTCGAGGTCTGCCGGCACCAGTCGAGGAAACGCCGGGGGTCGTCGATGTAGTCCGAGGCGGAACGGATGACGGCGCCGTCAAAGGAGCCCGCCTCGAGCTCCGCGGCCCAGCCCACGGGGATGCCGGCGACGCCGAGCCGGTCGAGCGCCGGCAGCAGGAGCTCACCGTCCGCACCCAGATCGGTCGCCCCGATCCAGGTGATCAGCGCGAGGCGGATCATCTGGCCGGCCAAACGGGGCGGCGCCCTCGAGGCCTCGAAGGTGGCCGCGTTTCAGAGGAGATCGGTGCGTCCCTCCTCGCGCAGCCGATCGACCACCTCCTTGACTCGCTGGGTCTGGTCGAGCGGGATCACCAGTAGTGCGTCGCCGCTGTCCACGACCGCCAGCCCCTCGACGCCCACCACTGCCACGAGGCGACCGCCACGTCCGATCACGAAGCTGTTGGCGACGTCGATTGCGACGACCTCCCCCTCGAGGACGTTCCCGGCGGTGTCCCCGTCGCCGGTGTGCCGGCTCGTCTCATGGAGATCCGCGAAGGTGCCGAGGTCAGACCAGGAGAAGGAACCCCGCACGACGGTCAGCCGGCGGGTCCGCTCGAAGATCAGGGTGTCGACGGCCACCGGCTGGATCTCGCCGTAGAGGGAGACGGCGTGGTCCTCATCGCCGCGGCGTCGCGCCGCCGCCACCTCGGTGACCCTGGCGGCCAGGTGCGGGTTGGCGGCCGCCAGCTCCTCCTGGAAGATCGGGGCGGGCCAGGCGAAGAGCCCGCTGTTCCAGAGGTAGCGACCGCCCGCGACGTAGCCCTGCGCCACCTCCAGAGAGGGTTTCTCGACGAAGCCGGCGGCCCGGTAGGCGGGAACAGCGGCCGCCGCCTCCCGCTGGGCTGGCCCGGCCTTTGCGCCGCTCGGGGGGAGCCACCGCTCAGGGTCAAGCGGCGACCCGCCGACCGCCACGTAGCCGAGACCGGTGGACGGGTAGCTGGGGCTGACGCCAACGGTCGCCAGCCCCTCGGTGACCGCCGCCCACCCCGCCGCGGCCAGGACGGCGGCACGGTAGCCCTTCCCATCCTCGATGTGACTGTCGGCGTGCACCGATGAGATCAGAGCTTCGCGATCCTCCTGGGCGATCCACGCCGTGGCGAGCCCCAGAGCGGGGCCGGTGCCCTTCGCCTCCGGTTCTGCGATCACCGCGTCCGGTGGAAGGCCCAGGTCGGCGAGTGCCCGGCGGCAGGCCTCGGCTTGGGACGCCGTGGTGACGACACGAACGGAGTCCGCCAGGGGAAGCATCCGATCGACGGTCGCCCGGAGCAGCGTGACCCCGGTGGTATCCAGGGGCAGCAGGTGCTTGGGAACGCCGGCTCGCGACAGCGGCCAGAGCCGGGTACCGCTGCCTCCCGCCAGGACCAGGACGTGGTAGCCCACGGCAGCTCTACGGCGAGCAGGCCCGGGGGGCGCTCGGAATGGACGGCATCAGCCAGTCTGCCCCGCAACACTCAGGGGTTCGACCCCAGCCTCCGAGGCGAGCTCGGCGGCCAGGCCGGTCTGCTCCCACGGAAGGTTGAGGTCGCTCCGTCCGAAGTGGCCGAAGGCCGCGACCTGGCGGTAGATCGGCCGGCGGAGCTGGAGGGCGCTGATGATCCCGACCGGGGAGAGGTCGAAGTACTCGTCGACCAGCGCCTCGATCTGGGAGAGCGGCACCCGCTCCGTTCCGAACGCCTCGATCATCACTGAGACCGGCTTGGCCACCCCGATCGCGTAAGCGACCTGTATCTCGCACTTGGTGGCGAGCCCGGCGGCCACGATGTTCTTGGCCACCCAGCGGGCGGCGTAGGCGGCGCTGCGGTCAACCTTGGTCGGATCCTTGCCGCTGAAGGCGCCCCCGCCATGCCGGGCGTATCCGCCATAGGTGTCGACGATGATCTTGCGACCGGTGAGACCGGCATCCCCCTGCGGCCCCCCGACGACGAACCGTCCCGTGGGGTTCACATAGCGCTTGGTCTCGGCGTCCAGCCATTCGGCGGGGATGATGGGGTTGACCACCATCTCCTGGACGTCGGCGAAGATCTGGTCGTTGGAAACCTCGTCGGAGTGCTGAACGCTGACCAGCACCGTGTCCACCCGGCGCGGGCGTCCCTCGGTGTCGTACTCCACGGTCACCTGGGTCTTGCCGTCGGGACGCGCCCAGCGCAGGGTCCCCTCGCGCCGTGCGGTGGAGAGCTGCCGGGCGAGCCGGTGGGCGAGCTGGATGGGCGCCGGCATCAGCTCAGGGGTCTCGTCACAGGCGAAGCCGACCATCATCCCCTGGTCGCCGGCCCCACCCGTGTTGACCCCCTGGGCGATGTCCGGGGACTGCTCGTCGAGGGAGACCAGGACGCCGCAGGTCTCGAAGTCGAAGCCGAATTTGGCGCGGGTGTAGCCGATCTCGCGGATGGTCTGGCGGACGATGCCCGGGATGTCGACGTAAGCCTGGGTGCTGATCTCTCCGAAGACCAGGACGGTGCCCGTGCAGAGGGCCGTCTCGCAGGCGACCCGGCCCAGGGGGTCCTTGGCCAGGACGGCGTCCAGCACGGCGTCACTGATCTGATCGGCCATCTTGTCGGGATGGCCGTCCGTCACCGATTCCGAGGTGAAGAGCCGCTTCTGCGGCCCATGGGGATGGTGCGGGGTCATCAGAGAGCCCTCCAATCTCACCGGCGGCCACCGACCCGCCTGTCGCGGCGCCGGCCCACTCCTGTCCGAGATGCGATCGATCCTACCAGGCTCCGGCTCGAAACCGCGCCGTCACTAGCCGGGAGCCGGTCAGACGTGTACTGTATCCAACACGTATAACCAACCCGGCGACGGTTTCAGCGCCGGACTTTAGGAGCACAGGCGTTGGCCGTCGATCAGACTCTGCGCTGCCGCGAATGCGGTGTCGACTTCATCTGGACCGAGGGGGAGCAGCAGTTCTTCTCGTCCAAGGGACTCACCAACCCCCCCTCGCGCTGCCCTTCGTGCCGCGCCGCCCGTAAGGCGGCCGGGATGGGCGGGGGCGGCTACGGCGGAGGTGGCGGGGGCGGCGGACGCTCCGGCGGCGGGCCACGCCAGATGTTCGAGGTGACCTGCGCCGGCTGCGGCGGGATCGCTCGGGTTCCCTTCCAGCCTCGCGGTGACAAGCCCGTCTACTGCAGCGACTGCTTCCGTACGTCGGCACGGTGACAGGGGTCCCGAGCGACGCCATCGCGATCGGCGCGAGGGTCAGCTTCCCCTATGGGGGGAGCCGGCGCGTCGGTACGGTGTCGGACGTCTCGATGCTTCCTGACGGGGGCGGTGGGCTGAGCGTCTCCTACCTCATCGACGTGGGCAACCGCAAGGTGTTTGTCCAGGGCGACGGAGTGACGCGGGCCAGCGCCGGGCCCCTGCCCGCATTCGACGCGGTGGCCGAGGGGGCCGCCTACGGCCGCAAGCGGCCGCGCAACCCCCGCCGCAGGTAGGCAGCAGATCGCACCCGCGCGACGCGGCACCCCCGCTCTCGGGGGTGCCGGGCGCACGTAGACTGGCGGCGTGCCTCGCTTCCGGCTGTCCGCCTACATCACATCCACCTTCGGGGTCGAGGACTGGCGAAGTTTCCGGCTCTGCGGCATGGACGAGGTGGGCAGGGGGGCCTTCGCCGGGCCGCTGGTGGCCGCGGCCGTGGTTCTGCCCCGAGGCTTTCGCCACCCGTGGTTGCGGGACTCCAAGAAACTGACGGCACGTCAGCGGGAGGTGGTGGCCGAGGAGGTCCACCGCCGGGCCGTCGCCTGCGCGATCGCGGAGATCAGCACCGACGACATCAACCGCCGTGGCCTCGGCTGGGCCAATGTGGAGGTATTCCGCCGCCTGGTCATGGAGGTCGCGGCGGACGGCTACTGCTGTGATGGCCGCCTTCGGATCGATGCTGCCCATCCCGTCCATTGCCTGGTGGGCGGCGACGACCTGGTGCCGCAGATCTCGGCTGCCTCGATCGTCGCCAAGGTCCATCGCGACGCCCTGATGCGCCGCCTCGACCTGGATGCCCCGGAGTACGGCTGGGCCAGCAACAAGGGCTATGGCGCCCCCGTCCACCGCGCCGCCATCCTCGCCCACGGTGTGCACCCAGAGCATCGGCGCGTCTTCATCGAGAATCTACTGCAGCTCCAGCTGGACCTGGGGTTGGATGTGGTGGCCGGGGCGTCGCTCGCCGGGTCTGCCAGCCCGCTCATCTGAGGGGGAAACCGCCGCCACCGACTGCGCGGCGCCCGGCCCGCCAGGAGGTGAGCCGGTCAGCCCGCGCCGCACCCGCACGCGCCGCCGCAGCATCCACCCCCGGCGGAGGGGCCGGTGCGAGCCGAGACGCCTGGCTGCCCCCCCACGAGCATCCCGACACGGCTGATCAGGGGCATGCTCGCGCGGCTCTCGCATCTGGGACATACCGCGGCCAGCTCGCGCTCCGCCATCGAGCGCATCACCTCATAGACGGCGGCACAGTCGTTGCACCGGTATTCGTAGAGGGGCATTCGCTCAGGGTACCCGAGCCGGCACGTTTGACATACGAACATAAGTTCGATACAATGCGGGCATGGTCGCACCCGGGACGATCGAGTTGGAGCTTCCCCTCGGCGACGGCCCGACGGGAGAGCTGGCGAGCCGCCGGTTGGGCCACGTCCGTCAGATCGTTGGCGATGATGGCGACGCGCTGGTGCGCCTGGCTGCGGCCTTCCCCAATCTGGCTGCGATGTATGCGGCGTCCGAGGAGGAACTGGGCCGCGTGGTCGGCCCGGTCGCGGCGGCCCGGATACGCTGGTTCCTGGACGCTCCTCTCGCGACGAGCCTTGCTCCCCGGCATCTGAGGGCGCTCGCCGAAGCGGCCTGACGGGCCGCGGCGCTGTGTGTATCGGCCCGGTTTCCCGCCCAGCGACACGAGTGACCGGAGAGCGGCGGCGGTCTCCCGGGAGGGTGCCGGCTGTGTCAGCATTGGACCAAGCGGGAAGTCGCATGACGGCAGCGTCGCTGACGGGGCGATGGCGACGCCGGCCGTCGCGATCCCTGGTTGGGATCGGCTTCCGCCCCGTCCATGACCCGCCCATCGAGGAGAAGGACCATGCTGGGTCGACGCTCCGGGTCCGCCGTGATCGACAGGATCGACAAAGAGTTGACAGAGACGGGCAGCAAAGCCGTCGAGAAGGCGGCCGAAACCGTGACCGACCTCGCCGAACGTGCGGTCGTGGTGGCTCGTGAAGCCCAGCGCGCCGCCAGTCCGGCGCTGCGCAATGCCGCCCACAGCTCGGCGGAGACCCTGAGCCACGCCGCCGAGCGGGCAGCAGTGGTCCTCGCCGAGGCCGCTGACCGTCTCTCACAGGAGGTTGCCGAGATGCCGAGCTCCGCAAAGGGCAAGCGCGCCGCGAAAGCTGCGGCGAAGGCCGAGATCAAGGCTGCGCGTCCAAAGCGGTGGCGCCGCCGGTTCCGCCGGACCCTTGTGGTCACCGGTGTCGCCGGGGCGGTGTACCTGGTTGTCGCCAAGACGCCGTTGAAGGCCAAGCTCTCGGAACTGGTCTTCGGTCCCCCCCTCGACGAGGAGGACCTCGAGCCGATCACGCTGCCGGTCAGCGGTTCGCAGACGGCGGATGACGGTGAGGCATCGGAAGCACCGGACGCAGCGGACAGCACGAAGAAGGCCCCAAAGGCCAGGGGACACACCTCGACCCGGGCACCCAAGGACGATGGTGCCGCGGACTAATGGGACGTCCCGGCACGCGCCATCGCCCATCCTGAAGGAGCGTCAGTGACCGATCGCCCATTCCTGCCCCGTCGCCCCCCGGACGATCGGTCCTACCCGCGACCCCCCTACCGTCCCCCGGTTCCGACCCCACGTCCCAATTCGGAACCGGCCCCGACCTCCAGCAGCGTCCGGCTCAAGGATGGGGAGCGCGAGATCGAGGTGAGTGGGACCCCCATCTTCGTCCGTCAGGTGCTGGACGACCTGCCGACGCTGCTTGCCCGCCTTCGCGGGGAGACGCCTCCGACCCCGGCCGCGATCCGCATGCCCGCTCCCTCCGTCCCCCAACCGCCCGCGGCTCATCGGTCCGCACCAGAGGTCCGCTCCACCGCGCCAGAGGTCCGGGCTCCCGAGCCTGAGGCACCACCGGTTGCGCCGGATGTGCCCGTCTCGGCCAGCCCCACCCGCAATGCCGTGGGGGACGACGACGGGATCTCCCTCGAGGAGCAGGTGCTGGCCGCTCTGCGTGGTGCCGAGCACCCGCTCCCGGTTGTGGGCATCCGTGATCGCCTCGGCCCCGGGGTCAGCGGGCAGCAGGTCCGCCGCATCCTGGAGCGCGCCGGATCCAAGGTGGTCGCGAGCGGCGACCGGCCGATCCGCTACCGGCTTCGCTAGGCTTCGCCGGGCGGTGGGTGGGCGAGGCAGGATTCGAACCTGCGACCCGAGGGTTATGAGCCCCCTGCTCTAACCGGCTGAGCTACTCGCCCCCGTCCCATTTGACCAGACGGACGGCCCCACGAGAGGCTACGCTGCCCAGCGATGACTGACACGCCCACGCCAGCCCGTCCGCGCCGCCCCGACAAGCAGCTCTACTTCCTGATCCTGGCGATCGCGGCCCGGAGCCGCGCCGACTGCCTGGGCCGCCGGGTGGGGGCCGTCATCACGCGCGAGGACCGCGTCCTCAGCACCGGGTACAACGGGACGCCCTTCGGCATGCCCAACTGCACCGAGGGCGGCTGCCGGCGCTGCGCACAGCGCGACCTCGACACCAGCCTCCGCGGCGGCGCCTACGACGTCTGCATCTGCGTCCACGCCGAGCAGAACGCACTGCTCACCGCCGCCCGCTTCGGCCAGCAGACCCTCGGAGCCTCGATCACCTCGACCATGCAGCCCTGCTTCGGGTGCCTCAAGGAGCTGCTCCAGGCCGGCATCGAGGAGGTGCGCTTCCTCCACCCGTGGGACCCGGTGGAGGCGTACCACGACCCGGGCCTGGCTCAGCAGTACGCGGCGCTGCGCGCCCGCTTTCGGGTCTTCTCCCAGATCGGCGACCCCGCCATGGACACCGAGGACCTCTTTGCCGGGTTCAGCAGGGGCTAGAACCGGACCTGTCTCTGGGCATCATCGGTGCCGTCTCCGGTTCTGCTGCCGCCGGCGCGACGCCCACCAGCCGGCCCCTGCCGCCAGCATCGCGATGACCACCACGGCGATGACGGCCAGCCACAGGGAGTCGTCGACTCCGCCCAAGGTTGCAGTCGCAGGAGTCGTCGTGATGGTCACGATGGGTGTCGCCGAAGCTGTGGGGACAGAAGCGTTCGGCGAGCTGATCTGAGCGGTCGGGCCGACGGTGGGCACGGCCGTGGGGGTTGCAGTGGAGGTGGTCCCGCTCGGCGGCGCCGGCGTCGGGGAGATCGGCGCCACGGCGTGCAAGCCGGCCATCGGCAACGCCGGTCCCGCTGCGCCCACCGGAATCGGAACGAGGGAGGCCGCCCCCCCGACGCCCACGGCAGCCGCCAGGAGCAGAAGCGAGCCCGCCGCCCCCGAGACCCTTGCCCGCCAGATCCGCCACACGGTACGCGCCTCCTGGGGCGGGTCCGGATGGACGCCTGGCCCAGCCATACAACGCGGCCGCGCTGGAACGGTTACCGTCGCCGCGCGCCCGACGCGTCCGCCCAGCCTCGAGAGCACGGGCGCCCCCCGATCGGCTATACAGGGAGTCAGCCCCACCCGCCACAGAAGGAGGTCCACCGTGAGCGCCACGCACCTGGACGACGAGGAAGAGGAAGAGGA
>Ga0187875_10000281_pt1 | contig 45907 bp, 37 predicted proteins | sample June2016WEW_17_1_2_FD_132978 | JGI IMG/M metagenome (GOLD analysis project Ga0187875, IMG submission 132978) | Peatland microbial communities from SPRUCE experiment site at the Marcell Experimental Forest, Minnesota, USA - June2016WEW_17_10 | ecosystem: Environmental > Terrestrial > Soil >...
AACAGCGCTGTAAGCTGGACCGACAGCAGTGGTCATTTCTGGCTCTTTGGGGGCACCGGTTTCGACGCCGACGGCGTCTTTGGCAATCTCAACGACCTGTGGGTGTACAATCCATCCCTTGGCCCTCATGGCGAATGGATCTGGATGGGCGGAGGTAGCACTGTCCCGGGCTATATGGAAGGCCAGCCCGGAGTCTACGGCAAATTAGGAACGCCTGCCGCCGGAAACATCCCCGGAGGCCGTCAGTGGGCTTCGAGTTGGATCGACAGTAGCGGCCATCTCTGGCTCTTTGGAGGCAACGGCGATGATGCCCACGGCAATGCTGGCTATCTCAACGACCTGTGGGAATTCAATCCTTCGCTTGGCACTTATGGCGAATGGGCGTGGATGGGCGGAAGCAGCACGGTCGGCAGTTCTGGAGCCCTGCCTGGCGTCTACGGCACACTGGGAACGCCTGCCGCCGGAAACATCCCCGGAAACCGCGAAAACGCCGTAAGTTGGACCGACAGCAGTGGTCACCTCTGGCTCTTTGGAGGCTTCGGCTATGATTCCAACGGCGAATTTGGCTCCCTCAACGACCTGTGGGAGTTCAATCCATCGCTCGGATCTTATGGCGAATGGACCTGGATGGGCGGAAGTAGCACTGTCCCTGGTTATCAGGAAGGTCAGCCCGGAGTCTATGGCACACCGGGGACGCCTGCCGCCGGAAACATCCCCGGAGGCCGGGGAGATGGCACAGGATGGAATGACAGCAGTGGAAACTTTTGGCTCTTTGGCGGTAACGGCGTCGACGTCAACGGCAATGGTGGGCTTCTCAACGACCTGTGGGAGTTCAATCCATCGCTTGGCTCTTATGGTGAATGGGCATGGATGGACGGAAGCAGCACCACGGTCAACGCACCCGGCGTCTACGGCAAATTGGGAACGCCTGCCGCCACAAACATCCCCGGAGGCCGCTATGGCGCCATAAGTTGGACCGACAGCAACGGCAATTCCTGGCTCTTTGGGGGCGGTGGCCAAGATGCAAACAACAATTGGGGCCATCTCAATGACCTTTGGACTTATCAGCCCCTGCCGTCACCGCCTGCCGCGGCCACCCCAACCTTCAGTCCCCCGGCTGGAACTTATACTGCGGCGCAGACAGTAACCATCAGCGATACCACACCAGGCGCGGTTATCTACTTCACCACAAACGGAACAGCACCGAACACGAATTCGTCAGCGTACAGTGTTCCTGTTACTGTCTCATCGTCGGAGACGATCGAAGCGATTGCAACAGCTTCAGGCGATGCCAACAGCCCCATAGCGACAGCCGCCTATACCATCACGTTGCCAGGCATTGCAACCACCACTTCCCTCACTGCATCCGCAATCAGCCTTCCCTTTGGCGACATACTCACCTTGACCGCGACCGTGAACGCAGCAAGCGGCGACACTCCCACAGGCACCGTAACTTTCTTCAATGGCCAAATTTCCTTGGGGAGCGGACTGCTGAATAGTAGCGGCGTGGCCACCCTCGCAATCACTCCCGCCATCGGCAGTTACTCCATCATTGCCAATTATGGCGGCAGCACCACGGACGGTGCATCAAGCTCCTCCGCTGTTCCAGTGACTGTTACAAGCGCATCAAATTCCCCCGATATTTACACCTTCGCGGGCGATGGAGCCCTCGGCTACAACGGAGATGGGGAACTGGCGACCAGCGCGGAGCTGAATGGATCCGTGCAAATGGCGATGGATACTGCCGGCAATGTTTATCTTGCTGACAGCTCCAATCACCGCATCCGGAAGGTGTTTGCATCCACGGGCACCATAACCACGGTCGCAGGCAATGGGACATCCGGCTATACCGGAGATGGAGGGCCGGCAATCGATGCCCAACTGATGAATCCATACGGTGTAGCTGTCGATGCTGCTGGAAATATTTATATTTCAGACACTGAAACCTTCACCATCCGGAAAGTGGACGCTGCCAACGGCACGATCTCTACTATTGTTGGCAATGGGATCCAATATAACGGACCGGTTATTTGCGGAGGCGGCCTGGCGATAGACGTTGAAATTCTTAGTCCGGGGGCGATCACGCTGGATAATGCCGGAAATATTTATTTCGTGCTAGGTAGTGTCATTTGCAAAGTGGAAGCCGCAACAGGAATCATCTCCAGAATTGCGGGCAATGTAGCAGATGGGAGCGGATTCAGCGGGGATGGAGGGCCGGCAACCAGTGCGTTACTTAGCAATAATAACTTAGCCCTGGCGTTTGACACATCAGGAAACCTTTATATCGCAGATACAGATAACCAACGTGTGCGGAGGGTGGATGCCGTGACAGGCATCATCACCACCGTCGCAGGAAATGGCGGTGGAGGACCTGACGGAGGCTGCAGCGGAGACGGAGGACCGGCGACCAATGCGGAACTGTCCGATCCCGCGGGAGTGGCGCTAGACGCTGCTGGGAATCTCTATGTTTCAACCGTGTACACCTGGCGAGTTACCGACGGCTCACGCGTCCGGCGAGTGGATGCGGTAACGGGCATCATTACCACCTATGCCGGCAATGGAAACATGGGCTTTAGCGGAGACGGAGGGCCGGCAAACCTGGCTGAACTATCAGGCCCTTCAGGTTTAATGATGGATGCCAAAAATAATCTCTACATCGCAGATGCCAATGCGAATAATCGCATCCGGATTGTGGGCCAGAAGCCGGTCTATTCTGGTGCGGCAACAACAACCACTCTCACCGCATCTGCTGACCCCGCGGCTTTTGGATCAACTGTAACCTTCACAGCCACGGTTGCAGGCTCGGTAAATGCCTTGACAGGGACTGTTTCCTTTTATGACGGCACAACTTTGCTCGCAACTGAAGCGCTCGTATCCGAGGCAGCAACTTATGCCACCAGCACTTTGAGCATCGGGTCGCATAACATCGCTGCGGTTTACTCAGGCGAAGGTGGATTCAATGGCAGCACTTCGAATCTTGTCGTCGAATCAATCGTCCCCATTGACTTCAGCATCTCCGCCTCTCCAGCTTCGCAAACTGTTTACACGGGCGAAGCTGCATCCTATACCGTAACAATCGCGCCTGGCATCGGCTTCAATTGGACTGTTGCTCTCAGTTGCACCCAGTTACCGGCAAATTCCAGTTGCGCTTTCTCGCCTGCAACCGTTAGCGGCGGTGCGTGGAGTTCGACGCTGGTGGTGCAAACCACCGCACCCAGCCCAGCTACATCCTCTTCCGTCTTATCCCCCAAACTTCGAGTTACAGCGCTTGCCGGCTTATTTCTGCTCGTCATCCCCCGGCGTTTGCGGCGCTATCGTAAAGGCTTGCCGTTGTTACTCGTGATCTTCGCCGCGCTGGCGGCCGCAACGGCTCTTGCGGGATGCAGCACTCCCGGCCAGCTTTCCGGCGCAACACCGCTGGGGCCCCAGACCATAGCCGTGACCGGAATCGCTACCAGCGGATCGCAAACACTAACTCATTCAGCGAATGTGACATTGAATGTCAAGTCCTTGTTCTAACCAACCGAACCTTGGATTTTAAGACAAGGGTAACTGCAATTCGCAATAAGTTTCTTTAAGTTACTGACTGACTTTGAATCTGTTTTCGAGAGATCTAACTTGACCAATGCATTGCCGGAGTAGAATATGCACAGCATCAGGACGCTCTTCAATCTGTCTTCCTTTTGAAAGCGTAGAGGTGTTCATTGAAACACACAATGATAATCTCGGCCATGATTCTGGTGATAGCTGCAACTGCGGCCTCCGCCCAAGGTGCTGCAACCACAACAACATTGGCGGTGACTGCGGGCGGAGTTGCGGTGAAGGTAGTCGCGCCCGGAACTGTGATTACACTGACAGCAACGGTCCAGGCCGGAGGCTCAGCGGTGAGTCCGGGACAAGTAAACTTTTGCGACGCAACAGCGAAAGCATGCTCGGACATTCATCTGCTTGGTACAGCGCAGTTGACCAGCGCAGGAACGGCTGTGCTCAAATTCGTTCCCGGCGGCGGCGTCCATAGCTACAACGCGGTCTTCCTGGGAACAAACGGGGATGCTCAAAGTTCTTCAAGCGCGGCAGCTCTCACCGTAAACGGTAGTTATCCGACGACCACCACCATCGCACAGAGCGGAGGCCCGGGCGACTACACGCTGACGGCGACAGTGACAGGCAGCCATACCACCCCTCCCAGCGGCGTGGTGTCGTTTCTGGACACAACCAACGCGAATTACGCACTGGCAACGACGAATCTGAATCTCGGGAGCGGCGAGTCCGCGCTAAGTTTTAACAACTCATATACCTTATTTGGGCCTTCTTATTCGCTGTCTGGGTTTCCTCCGGGAGTCAACGATGACGACTTTGCGCAAGCTTACATAGGAGATTTCAACGGAGATGGGAAGCTGGACTTGGCTGTTCGGTGGCAATATTACTCTGTTCGTGACTCCGTATACAACGCCTGGGTTCAGGAACTGGACATACTATTGGGCAACGGTAACGGAACATTTACCGCCGCGCCAGCTGCAGTTCCGCTCAGTGAGGGTCTCGAGTTCTTCGATGTCGTGACAGGAGATTTCAACAACGACGGCAAGGAGGACCTCGCTGTCCTCCTTGCGAACGACTCAGTCCTTGTGCTGTTGGGCAACGGAGATGGCACCTTCAAAACATTGCCGCCTATACCCGTTCCAACTGGCACTGAATCGATTGTTACAGGTGACTTCAACCGGGACGGCAACCTGGACCTGGTTTTGACGATCTACACCGCCGAAGATATTAAGCCCGTTGATGAAGCCCACGTTTGGGTTTATATCACCACTCTGCTTGGCAATGGGGATGGAACATTCCAATCGCCATTGCCTACGCCAAGCCAGCAAATATATGCGAATCTCCAGGGTAATCCCGCCCCGCCTGCCATAGGAGACTTTAACAGAGACGGCATCCTCGACCTTGCCCTGATGAATATCAACACTAAGGAACTTGACGTATTCACGGGCAAAGGCGATGGGACATTCCAATCAACTCCCATCGTGTCCCAGATCGGGGACCCTAACACGGCAAATGTGCTAGTGGGCGATTTCAACCAGGATGGCATTCTTGACCTGGCAGAAGAGACTTTTGGCACCATTCTGCTGGGCAACGGGGACGGAACATTTACGCCGGAGGCAAATCCAGGAACGATTAACGATGGCGGCGACATGGTCATCGGTGACTTCAACGGCGACGGCATTGCAGATCTGGCCGATATCACTTTCCCTGGCGCCGTGGTTCAGTTGGGCAACGGCGATGGAACCTTTTCACCTCCAGTAACCGTGACCCCCGCGAGTGGTCCGTTGGCGCTTACCCTTACAGCAGGCGACTTCAACGGCGACGGCATGTCGGATTTGGCTTTAGGAGCTTATGGCCTTTTCCCCACCTCGGATACCAGTTTTCCCGGCCCCCCAGAGCTATTCGTTGAGCTCGCCCACTTGACCGGATCGGCCACCGCTACTGCCACCGTGAGCGGCATCTCGCCCGTGGGAACAGGAACGCACTGGGTAGACGCCAGCTATCAAGGCGACAGCAGCTACGCCGGCAGCGTCTCCGCCACCACACCGCTCATAGCAGAGCCGATCACCACATCACTTTCCCTGACCGCGAATCTTTCGGGCGCTGGAGAACAGTTTCTTTTGACCGCCACGCTCACTCCCTCTCAGGCGCAGAACCACAGCGCCAGCGGCATGATCACGTTCTATAACAACGGCGTCAGCCTGGGACAAGGAACGGTTACAAACGGCGTCGCCACACTGACTACAATATTGCCGCTGGGCATTGACAGCATCACGGCCATGTATCCCGGCGATACCAATTTCACCTCCTCCACTTCGATCGCGGTGCCGCTCAATCTGGATTTCAGCATCTCCGGCTCAACCAATTCACCCACCGTCTATACGGGGCAATCGGCAACCTACACGGTAACCGTCATGCCCAACGCTGACTTCAATCTGCCGGTCACTCTCAGTTGCACGCTGCTACCGGCAAATACTACGTGCAGCTTTTCTCCCGCTTCCGTCGCTGGAGGCAGCGGTAGCTCGACGCTGGTTGTGCAGACCAACGCACCCAGACCGGCATCATCTGCTTCAGCCTTATTCACCAAAGCTCGAATCCCCTTGCTGGCCGGACTTATTCTGCTCATCATTCCCACCGGCTTGCGACGCAACCGCAAAGGCTGGCCGATGCTCCCTTTGATCTTCGCGCTCCTTGCCGCCGCAATGTCTGTCACTGCATGCGGTTCGCCGGGCCAACTAACCGGCGCGACTCCCGTGGGCACACAAACCATTACCATAACCGGAACTGCGACCAACGGATCACAAACGCTGACTCATACGGCAAATGTGACATTGAACGTCAAATCACTCTTCTAACTCGAGCTTTATCGACCTTTGCGAGACACATCGATGCTTTTTGAAAACATTCACATGAGTTAGCCACCCGCTCTGAATCTGACCCGCGGTGAACTAACTTGACAGACGCTTAAGCGGAGTAAAATATGCGCAGCGACCAGGCAATGTTTAATCTGTCTCCTTTTTGAAATTGGAGGGGAACCCAGTGAAAAACGTGCTGCAAGTCTCCGCCTTGATGCTGCTTCTGTCTGCCTTACCGGCGTCCGCCCAACTGGGTCCCTACACGAGCGGTTTTATCTACACGGTTGCGGGCGATGGGTATGGCGCTGGCCTTGGATTTGGTGGCTTCAGCGGAGATGGGAAACCGGCGATCTTTGCCGAACTCAATTGGCCCCTGAGTGAGACGCTGAATGGCGCAGGGAATCTCTATATCGCTGATTCCCAAAATAATCGGATTCGAAAGGTGGATGCCACCACCGGCATCATCACCACTTTCGCAGGCGATGGTATCAAGGGCTATAGCGGAGATGGCGGGCCAGCGATAGATGCTGAACTTGACCTTACGGAAGGAATCTACTGGGATGCTACTGTTGTAGCGGATGCTGCCGGAAACATCTATATCTCGGACCAGGGGAACAATCGTGTACGTAAAGTGGATGCGGCGACCGGAGTCATTACCACATACGCCGGCAACGGGTCTCAGGAAACCAGTGGAGATGGGCGCCTGGCAACAGCGGCCGGCATCCCTGCCCCAGGCGGCCTCGCAATAGATGCTTCCGGCGACCTTTATATCACCGAAGTTAATGAGGTTTATGAGGTTAACGGCGACTTCAGCTACTTGATCAGCGAATTTAATGTAGTTCGCAAGGTCGACGCCGCCACCGGCATCGTCACCACGGTCGCCGGCAATGGCATTCATGGCACATCTGGAGATGGTGGGCCAGCCACCAGTGCGGAACTTGGGGGGCCATTTCAAGTTGCGCTGGATGGTGCCGGAAACCTGTATATCGAAGAAGTTGATTATCCCCGTGTACGGAAGGTCGATGCTACAACCGGCATCATTACCACTGTCGCCGGTAATGGTTCTCAAGGCTTAACTGGAAGTGGCGTTGCAGCCACTAGTACGGGATTCCTCCTTCCCGTTGGATTAGCGGTGGATGCTCCCGGGAATATTTATATTTCGGATGACTCAGGTGATCGAGTTTGGCGAGTGGACGTCGTAACGGGCATCATTGAACCTTATGCCGGCAATGGCCTCTGCACGCCCGACAACGATTTTGCTGCCTGCTTTACCGGGGACGGAGGGCCGGCCCTTAACGCCGGAATATACGGACCATATGGACTGTCGTTGGATGCAGCGGGAAACCTGTATTTCGCGGACTCGGCCAATCAGCGTGTTCGGGTCGTGGGTTCGGAAGCGAATGCGGCAACGACAACGACGACGCTCACGGCATCGGCAGTCGAATTAAATTATGGCCAGCCGCTGACCCTCACCGCAACGGTGAAGGCCGCAATCGGCGGAACAATATCAGGGACGGTTTCATTCCTCAGCGGTAAAACTTTGTTGGGCAGTGCTGACTTGAATGATGGTGGAGTGGCGACGTTAACGCTGACACCTGACGGCGGCAGCTACTCAATCATAGCGGTCTATGACGGATCACCGAAATACCAGGGCTCGGCCTCATATCCGCCTATTGAGGTAACCGTCGATCCCGCTCCAACGACAACGGCTCTTACTGCATCTCCGAACCCTGCTTATTGGGGAAATACCGTGATCTTCACAGCCACGGCCGGCAGTTCTATGTTTGCGCCTACGGGGAGCGTCTCCTTCTATGACGGCACAATCTTGCTGGCAACGGAACCCCTCAAATCCAGCGTGGCCACCTATTCCACGATGGTTCTGAGCGTTGGCTCGCATAACATCACCGCGGTCTACGTTTCCACGGCAGATTTTAGCTCCAGCACTTCGAATATTGTCGTCGAAGTCATTAACCCCGCTGATTTCAGCATCTCCGCCTCGCCGGGTTCGCAAAATGTTTACACGGGCTTGGCTGCAGACTATACCGTAACCATCGCTCCCGGCACAGGCTTCGCTGTGCCGGTTACGCTCAGTTGCACCCAGTTACCGGCAAATTCCACCTGCACCTTCTCGCCAACTATTGTCAACGGCGGCCCCTGGAGTTCGACGCTGATGGTGCAAACCACCCCACCCGCTGCGGCCGCAGCAGCTTCTATCTCATCCGTTAAATTTCGCGCCGCGGCGTTAGCCGGGCTTTTTCCGCTCATCATCCCCAGACGCTTGCGACGCTATCGCAAAGGCTGGCCATTGCTTTTTGTAATTATCGCGATACTGGCTGCCGGAGCCGCAATTACGGGATGCAGCTCACCCGGTCCGCTGGCGGACGCCACACCGGTAGGCGCACAGACCATTACCGTCACCGGAATCGCTACCAACGGTGTGCAAACGCTGACTCATTCAGTGAATGTCACTCTGAATGTCAACTCGCTTTTCTAACTCGAGCTTTATCATTGATTACGAGGCACGCAAATGCAAGTTTCTAAACGTTCTCCAGGGTTGCCGCACATCATCTGGATGGTGGTGTTAGCTGCAGGTCTGCTGGCCGGCTCGGTGCAGGCCCAGGTTGTTCCGTCCGCCACAGGTCCACATGCGCTCTGGGTAGGTGGGGAATATTCCAATATCCATGCAGACTATCCCTATGGAAGCAATCTGAGGCTTTGGGGAATCGGCGGGTTTGCCGACTATCGTTTGTCGCCGCATATCGGTATCGTCGCGGAGGCGCGCTTTCTGCGCTTCAACAGCTACTACGGCGACTCAGAAGATAATTATCTGGGCGGCGTGCGATACCTGACCAGGAGATTCGGCAAGCTCCAGCCCTATGCTCAGGGCCTTGCGGGCTTAGGAAGAATTCAATATCCGTTTGGGATTCCCGCCGGAAGATACTTTGCGCTCGCGCCCGGTGCAGGCGCCAGTTACAGCATCGCCCGCAAATGGAGTGTGCGCGGAGAATACGAATACCAGCTATGGCTGAACTGGCCCAACATTCCCGGCTACGCAACACAATCGTTCACGCCCAACGGCTTCCACGTTGGCGTTGGTTACCGTCTCTTTTGAGAATGCCGGGTTGATGAGCGGCCTTCCGCCCGGCCTGATTATACCTTTGCTTTCATGCTGGGCCATTCGGCACGGCGGTGCTCGAAGAATGCCTTCACGCCTTCCTTGAAGTCCTCGGTGGATCGCTGTTGCGAGTTAGCTTCGATCGCATCCTCGATCTCTTCGTCCAGCCGCCGGCGAGAGTGCTTGGCCAGCAGCCGTTTCACCGCCTGCATAGCCTGGGGACTGTTCTGCAGCAGCGTCTGCGCCAGCGCCCTGGCGGAGGGCATCAGGTCGTCGTGTTCTACAATCTGGGTCACCAGCCCCAGTTGTTGCGCCTCCTGCGCCTTCAGAATTCTGCCGGAAAGCAACAATTCGCGGGTGCGCAATTCGCCCACTTGGCGGATCAGAAACGAAGCCACAATGGCCGGAATAAATCCCACGCGCACCTCGGTGTAGCCAAACTTTGCCTCCGGAGACGCGAGTGTAAAGTCGGGGATGGTAGCCAGGGCCATGCCCCCGGCGATGGCCGGTCCGTTGACCGCCGAAATAATCGGCTTGGGAAAATCGTAGAGTGTGCGCAGGACCAGGGCCATGTTCTCTGAGTCGCGGCGGTGCTCCTGCGCGTTGCTGGCACTCATGGTCTCCAGGTACTCCATATCCAGGCCTGCGCAGAAAGCCGAACCCGCGCCAGTCAGGATCACAATGCCGCAATCGCAAGTTTCCGCCTCGCGCAGGGCCTCGGTAAGCTCCTCGATCAGGAGCGGATTAAGCGCGTTGCGCTTCTCCGGCCGGTTCAGGGTGATGGTCATAACTCCGCTGCCGGATTCGGTGAGGATGTGCTTGAAGCGGGCCATGGAGGTCTCCTTGCGCGAACGGCCGCGGCTCAATACCGTGCCTGACTGCCCATCCTATCGCAGATATCTTCCGGATGGTAGGTGATCAGTGTCACCTTCTTTAGCCCGTGGTTCGCCGCGTTTCCCATTGCAGCACCGCACTGCCATCCAGGAGCGTAAAATCCGCACTTCACAGCCCCAGCTCGCCTGCCCGCTTTTTCATTGCCTCAATGCAGAACGCAATGTGCGCATCCAGATCCACGCCCAGCTCAGCCGCTCCCTGGATCACGTCCGTGCGGTTCACGCCTCTCGCAAAAGCCTTGTCTTTCATTTTTTTGCGCACGCTCGCTACCTCTACATCGGCGATAGCCTTGGTCGGTTTTACCAGCGCACAGGCCGTCAAAAAGCCTGCCAGTTCATCGCATGCGAACAGTGCTTTGGCCAGGTGTGTCTCGCGGGCAACACCGGAATACTGCGCATGACCCAATATTGCCGTGCGCATCTCCGCAGGCCAGCCCAGCCGCTCCAGCTCGCGAACTCCCACAAAAGGGTGCTCTTCGGCCGTGGGATGGCGCTCATAGTCAAAGTCGTGCAATAGGGCCGTGGTGGAGTAGAGCCCAATGAATGCGGCACGATCATCTCCTTTGAGACCCCGCCGGTCAGCCTCCGCCTCGCCGCAGGCAGTCACGCAGGCCTCCACCGCCAGCGCATGCTTGCGCAAGTTCTCGCTCTGGGTCCATTCAGTGAGGAGTTGCCAGGCTTGTTCGCGTCCGTAAGCCGCTCCGTTTTCGCTGTTCATATTTTTTATCTCCAGTGTTGCTTCACTTGGTTCGTGTTTTTTCAGGTTTTTCAGAGTATGATAGGTCCTTCTTAGGTTAGACCCTAAGTTTCTACTTGACAATTATGGTTCCCTTCTACGAAAGTAACGAGTATTGCGGTGCTCAAACGCGCCGCGGAGGGCCGGCTCTGGCGCTCCGCACAAGGCCTATGGCAACAACACTCGTCAGCGTGGAGACACGCGAGGTAGTGCGCTGCAACTTCTGCAGGCTAGTCCAATACAGACCCAGCAGTTCAAAATGCCTGAGATGCCACAAGCCCCTCGATATTGAGGAGCCTGTACAGTTGGCGCCGCAACTGGTGACCAGCTCGCCCGTACAGGCTTCAGCCGAAGCCGGTTTGCAGGTTGCCGTACAGGTGCGCGAGGTTCGCCGCGCGCGTCATCTCAGCCAGCGTCAACTGGCTGGACGCATGCAGGTGCCTCGTACCTATATTTCGAAGATTGAAAACAGTAAGGCGATTCCCACTCTAGGTTCGCTCGAGCGGCTGGCCGCGGCGCTGGAAGTGAACATCTGCCAGCTCATCCGCGACTCCCGTAGCCGGCGCGACGAGGAGGTAGCCGCCATCCTCGCCGACCCGTTCCTGGCAGAGATTGCCGCCGTGTTGCCCCAGCTTGACTCGCTCCAGCGGACGCTGATCTATGGTGCGGTACGGGATGCGGCCACGGGACGCAGGCGCTCCGCTTAGTAGCTTCGTTTCGGCCTGGAAATCTCGTTCCCGGCCGAATCTTCGTCTCCCTGCGCCCAGATTCGAGGCATTCCCAGCCCAGACAGCATTCCAACGGGAGGAACGTGTGACAAAAACGCACAATTACGCCCTCACCGTCCAGTGGACCGGTAACACCGGAACCGGCACAAGCAGCTATCGAAGCTACGGGCGGCAGCACGAAATTCGAGGAGAATCCGGACAGCAGCCGATTCAGGGCTCCTCCGATCCCGCCTTTCGCGGCGACCCTTCGCGCTGGAATCCTGAGGAACTGCTGCTGGCGGCTTTATCCGCTTGCCATCAGCTTGCATACCTCCATCTCTGTGCCGTGGCCGGCATTGTGGTGCTTGCATACGAAGATCATGCGGAAGGCGTGATGAAAGAGACCGAAGACGGTGCGGGGTCTTTTGAGCGCGTAACCCTGCACCCCCAGGTCACGGTAGCTCCCGGCTCAGACACAGCAAAGGCGCACGAACTGCATGAAGCGGCACACGCCGTCTGCTTCATAGCAAGATCTGTGAATTTTCCGGTTCTTCATGAGCCGCGGATCATTATCGCCTGAACGCGGCTAACTCGAACCTCTGGAGGCAAGAATGAAAGCATCCATTTTTTATCGAATCGCCGCTCTTCTCCTGCTGCTTTTCGCGGTCGGACACACGCTCGGCTTTCGCCAGTCTGATCCCCAATGGGGAGTTGACGCCCTTCTCGGCTTAATGCGGTCAATTCACTTTGACGTTCAGGGCTTCAACCGCACCTACTGGGATCTCTTTCTGGCGGCTGGATTTTCTGTCGGTGTGTTTTATCTATTCGCGGCGATATTGGCATGGCAACTTGGAGGCCTTCCGGCAGTGATATTGGCGCACATGCGCGGTACTGCATGGGCGTTTGCCATTTGCTTTGCCGCCATCACGGTTGTGAGCTGGAAATACCTCTTTATCCTGCCCATCGCTTTCTCGATCCTGATTACATTATGTTTGACTGTGGCGGCATGGCTTTCAGCGAGGCAAGTTTCCATGCCTCCATCACGAAAGTAAAGTAAGAGGATTCAAATTGCACCACTACCGAGGGCAGGACTATCCTTTGCGGCCCTTAGGCGCTTATGCTAGGGTCGAGGATGCTGTACATTCCCTTCGTCTGAAGGAAATTTACCCGTCGGGCTGGAGTCTGATGTGGTCCGATAGCTTCATTTTTTAATCCGGCGCTGATCCTCCTGCATCTTTTACTGGGTTCCCGAGGGCCATCGGCCTGAACGCATCAAACGCACCAAAGAGGCAAGTTCCTTGTATCCGACCCTCACACCACGCATCGATGAGCTGACAGCCGAGGAGCGCGCCGTCTATGCGAAGCTCAAGCCCGAGCGCCTGCCCCAGCACGTAGCCATCATCATGGACGGCAACGGCCGCTGGGCCGGCCAGCGCTCGCTCAAGCGCTTCCTGGGTCACCAGAAGGGCGCGGACACCGTACAACTGGTCACTGAAACCGCCGCCCGCATCGGCCTTCCCTGGCTCACGCTCTACGCTTTTTCGCTGGAGAACAACCTGCGCCGCCCCAAGGCTGAAGTCAGTTTCCTCATGCGCCTGCTCAAGACCTACCTTGAAGCCAACCTCAGGCGAATGCTCGACAACAACATTCGTTTGAAATACATCGGGCGCATTCACGAACTGCCTCCCGACGTCCAGGACAAGATGCGCTGGGCTGAGGAAGCCACTGCCGGCAACACCGGCACCACTCTCACTCTGGCCCTCAACTACGGCGGCCGCTCAGAGTTGGTAGACGCTTTCCGCTCGCTCACCGCCGAGATGAAGAAAAACCACCTCAGCGTCGACCGAATCACCGAGGAAGACATTCACCGCCATCTCTACACCGCGCACATGCCTGACCCCGACCTGCTCATCCGCTCCTCGGGCGAGATGCGCATCTCCAACTTCCTTCTGTGGCAGGTCGCCTACACAGAGATCTTCGTCACCGAGCGCCTCTGGCCCGATTTCCGCGGCATCCATCTGCTCGAAGCCATCGCCGACTTCCAGCTCCGCGAGCGCCGCTTCGGCGGACTGGGCGAAGGCTCCGGCGTAGTGGACGAAGAGGCGGAACAGTTCAAAATCGCGGCTAGCTGATTTAGCCCATTGCTGCGTTCGTTTTTTCAGCACCTCGCCGACCCTCACGAGCGCCAACCCGACCCGGCAGTGTATCCTCAACCAAAGAATGAAGCGCATAATTACGGCCCTTATATTGATTCCGCTGGTCCTGCTCCTGGTATTTTTGGGGCCTAAGTGGCAGTTTTTGTTCACGATTCTCGTGGCCCTGGTGGCGGCGCTGGCCGCCTGGGAATATCTTCGCCTGGTGGAGAAAAGCGGGGCCAATCCGCCGCGCATTGTGGTGTTGGCGGCTATTCTGGCCCTCTTTGCCGGCAGGTTTTTTGCCGATTTGAGCGCAATTGCCGGCACCAATTGGCTGGCGACTCTCATACGCGAAGGTGCCTCCCAGCTCAATTTTGAGTTCCTCCGTCACTCCGAGCTCGTTTTCGGAATTCTGGCCCTCGTGTTGCTGGTCGTCTGCACCTTTCGTCCACCGGTTGAGAACGTAATGGGCGATGCGGCGGTCTCCATCTTCTGCCTTTTTTACGTGGGATTTACGCTGAACACCGTGCTCGCTCTGCGTGAGGAGACCAACGGTCCTTCACTGATTGTCTTTTTGCTGTGCGTGGTCTGGGCGGGAGACATGGTCGCTCTCTACGTAGGCCGTGCCTGGGGACGGCATAGGATGTCGCCCTCGCTCAGCCCCAAGAAGACCTGGGAAGGCGCGCTGGGTTCGGCAGCCGGTAGCCTCCTGGTAACCGGAGCCTTGCTTGGCATCTCAGAACTTTTCGAGATGTGGAATTCGACGTTGCTCTCCTACCGCGACGAAGAGGTTTGGTACTGGCTGCTGATGGCCTTGCTGGTGAACGCAGCGGCGCAGGTAGGCGATCTGGCCGAGTCCGCGCTCAAGCGTTCCGTGGGGGTAAAAGACTCGGGCGACCTCCTCCCCGGCCACGGGGGCATCCTCGACCGTATAGACGCTCTGCTGCTGGCCGCTCCGGTGCTATGGTACGCTCAGGTGATTCAACAGCGGTTTTGACGGTTTTTCCGTTCTCCTCCGCTGAAATGGTTCGATGAAGACAGGGCTTTGGGGATGAAAGGACTTGTCATGCGAACGCGCCTGTGCACCCTTATTCTCATGCCGTTGACGCTGGCAGTTTGCTGCCGCCATTCCGCTTCCTCCGGCGAGCCGCAATCGCTGTCGGCAACCAACTCCTCCCAGGTCGAGTCCGGTGTGCGCGCTTTCATGAGCGACGTTGCGCGCGACGTAACCCAGGAAGGCCCCGCGGCCTGGCGCAAGCAATTCTCCGACAGCCCGGCGTTTTTTATGGCTTCAGAGGGAAACTTGGCGTTCCCGAACAGTGAGGCGGCGACCAGAGGAATCCACGATTTCGCGCTGGGCATCAAGCACATGCAGCTCGTCTGGGGTGACGATTTGCGAGTCGACCCGCTGACTCCTGATCTGGCGGTCGTTGCCGTCCCCTGGCGCGAGGTTCGCGTCGACGTCGCGGGCAAGCGCGTGGAGGAAAGCGGATTTTTTACCGGAGTCGTTGAATCTCGCAATGGCCGCTGGCAGTTCCGCGATGCTCACTGGTCCGTTGCCGCCCCTCCCCCGGCTGCGCATTAGCTTCTTGAGCTGCAATGTTCTATGGTTTAGATAGGTTTAACAGAATCGTCCTACCAGGAACTCCGGATTTTCAAGAACATTTTGAAGCGACTAGCCATTCTCGGTTCCACCGGCTCCATCGGCCAGAGCACCCTCTCCATCGTCGAGCAGTTTCCTGACCGCTACCAGGTTGCCGCGCTCGCCGCAGGCCGCAATCTCGACGAAGCCTTCGCACAAACTGTCCGCTGGCGGCCTCGGATGGTCTCAATGGCCACCGAAGAACTGGCCGGCGAACTCGTAACGCGTCTCCGCAAGGCCGGCATCACCGGTATCGAGGTGGTCCACGGCACCGCAGGCACCGTCGCCTGTTCCACGTTGCCCGAAGCGGACTTTGTAGTCTCAGCCATCGTAGGAGTGGCCGGCCTTGAAGCCACGCACGCCGCCATCCTCGCCGGCAAACCCGTGGGCCTGGCCAACAAAGAGTGCATGGTGGCCGCCGGCGAAATTCTCACCCGCGCCGCCCGTGAGCGCAACGTCCCCATCCTGCCCATCGACAGCGAACACAATGCCGTCCATCAGTGTCTTCGCGTAGGCGCGCACTCTGAAGTAAAGACCATCTGGCTCACGGCCTCTGGAGGCCCATTCCGCCGGTTCCCGCTCGACCAGTTCGACTCCATCACCCCCGCGCAGGCGCTCAAGCATCCCACCTGGGTCATGGGCCGCCGCATCACCATCGACTCCGCCACCATGCTCAACAAGGGCCTCGAAATCATCGAAGCCTGCCGTCTCTTCGACGTTCTGCCCAGCCAGGTGCGAGTCACCGTGCATCCGCAGTCCACGGTTCACTCCCTAGTCGAGTATGTTGACGGCTCCATCCTTGCGCAGATCTCCGTCACCGACATGCGTCTGCCCATCCTCTATGCCCTGGCATACCCTGAACGCCCGGCAAGCACGCTCACCTTTGACCTGGCCTCCCTGCGCCATCTGGAGTTCGAGCCGCCCGACTTCGAGCGCTTCCCATGCCTCAGGCTCGCCTATGCAGCCGCTGAAGTTGGTGGAACCCACTGCATCGCCCTCAATGCCGCAGACGAGGTCGCTGTCGAGGCATTCCTCGAAGGCCATATCTCCTTTATGGGCATCCCGCGTACAATTGAAGAAGTGCTTGCATCCACGCCGGAGGCGCATCCCGCCACCATCGCTGAGGTGCTGACAGCCGACCGGGAGGCGCGTCAAACAGCCCGTGAGCTGATGAAGTGAATCCGGGCGCAAGGCCTTCATCGAGGGATAATCGCTAATCTATGCAAGATGTTCACACAGTAATAGTCGCTATCGTTGCCTTCATCGTCCTTGTCGGCCTCATGGTGGTGGTCCATGAGTTTGGCCACTTCGCTCTCGCCAAGCTCTTCGGAGTCCGCGTCGAGTCGTTTTCCGTGGGCTTCGGGCCGCGCCTCTTCGGCCTCAAGTACGGCGAAACTGACTACAAAATCAGCCTGCTTCCCCTGGGCGGATACGTAAAAATGACCGGCGAGTCCCCGGAGCAGAACCTCCAGACGCCCGGCACTGAAGCGGCATATCCGCCAGACGATCCCGGCTCTTTCCTCAATCATCCCCGCTGGCAGCGGATGCTCATCGGCCTGGCCGGCCCCACGTCCAATTTCATTCTGGCATTTGTGCTGATGGTCTTCTACTTCGGCGTCATCAACGAAGTTCCAAAATACGAAATCAAGACCACAACCATCGAGTGGGTCACTCCAGGCTCGCCGGCAGACCAGGCCGGGTTCAAGTCCGGCGATATGATCCGCCGCTTTGATAACGTGGACAATCCTGACTGGGACCAGGTCAATATGCACGCGGCCGGAAGCATGGGTCAGACCGTGCCCGTCACCGTGGATCGCGGCGGCCAGTCAGTTACACTTTCCTTCCAACTGCCCGCGACTGTAAAGAGTCAGGATTTCGATATCAGCGATACGGGCCTCCTCGAGCAGTTCGTCCCCGGCCCGATTTGGGTGCAAGAGGTGCAGCCGGGCATGCCGGCGGCGCAGGCCGGTCTGCGCGCCGGTGACGCCATCCAGTCCGTCGATGGTCACACCTTCCATTACGTCAATACACTGCTGGCTTATATGCAGGCCGGCGAGGGTAAGCCGGTTACGCTCGTGATCCTTCGCAACGGCGTCGCCTTGCCTCCCGTCGTAGCCCGCCCCACCAAACTCGATGCCGGGTGGAAGCTGGGATTTGCGCCGGTGCCGATTCCCTTCCGCAACAATCCGCTCCCTTTGAACAAGGCTGTCGATAAGTCAGCAGCATTCTGCGCCGATAACTCCACCCTCATTGTCGAAGTGCTGGGGCGCATCTTCACCCACAAGGTTTCCGTCTCCCAACTCTCCGGCCCGGTGGGAATTGCCCGCATGGCCGGCCAGGCTGCGGAGATGAATGGATGGATGCCCAAATTCGGGCTGGCAGCGGCCATCAGCCTCAACCTGGGCATTCTCAACCTGCTCCCCTTCCCCATTCTCGACGGTGGCGGAATTCTGCTCCTGCTCATTGAGAGCGTGATGCGCCGCGACATCAGCATCAACGTGAAGGAGCGCATCTTCCAGGCAGCCTTTGTGGTCCTTCTGGCCTTCTTCGCCTTCGTCATCTTCAACGATGTGACCAGGCTGCCCATCTTCGCGCACCTGAAACCGTGAAAGAAGTGAATGAGTGAAGAAGTGAATGAGTAAACAAAGTCAATGCGCTCGATGACGGTGAAGACTCCTTCACTAATTCACTTGTTCACTTTTTCCCTGCTTCCCCGCCCACTGATAGAGTGCCAACCGTATGCCAGTCATTACTGAAGCCCGCGTGCGCTACGCTGAAACCGACCAGATGGGCATTGTCTACTATGCCAACTATCTGGTCTGGTTTGAGATCGGCCGTGTCGAATTACTGCGCTCGCTGGGCCTTGCTTATAGTCAATTGGAAACCGAGCACGAGTGCATCCTGCCGGTGATCGAGGCCAGTTGCCGCTACCGCTCCCCGGCCCGCTACGACGACGAGATTCAGATCGAAACCCGTCCAGCCCTCCTGCGCGGCTCGGTCATTAAATTTGCTTATCAAATCTGGCGAAAAGCGTCACCAAAAGGTGAAGAGCGAAAGCTCCTGGCAGAAGGCGAAACGGTGCACGTGGTCTGCGACGACCAGTTAAACAAAAAGCCCCTGCCAGAAAAATACGCCGCAGCACTGCGGCAAATGATGGCTGCCGAATAGATAAACCTACAGGAGATTTTCTACCGTCGGATCCATAGTTACGCTGCCTGAGAATCCGATCACCACCGCACGACGGCCAGCGCAAACCCGTCAAGTCCCTTCGCCCCAACCGTCTGCATCGCGAATGCGCTCAACCGGGGTTCGGCCGCCATCATCTCTAAGCAGCGCCGAGTCCCTTGGATGTCCGGCTCGGCACTGTCGGCTTCGATGACCGTCCCGTGACGCGCGACATTATCCACCACGATCACCGTGCCCCGGCGGGATAGCTTCAAAGCCCACTTGAGATATTCCGCGTTGCTCTCCTTGTCGGCGTCAATGAAGATCAAGTCGAACTTGCCCCCGCGCTCCGCAGCCAACTGCGGCAGGCTCTCGAGCGCCGGGCCAACGCGCACATCCACGCGCGCCAGCAATCCCGCGCGTTTCAGGTTGCCCCGCGCCACCTCCGCGTGTTTCGGATTGAACTCCAGCGAGACAATCCGTCCGCCCCTCGGCAACGCGCGCGCCATCCAGATGGTCGAATAGCCGCCCAGCAATCCAATCTCAAGCGCGCGCCTGGCCTGCGTTATCTGCACCAGCACATGAAGAAACTTGCCTTGCAGCGGAGAAACATCGATTGCCGGCAGCCCGGCTTTGCGATTCGAGTCGAGCGCGGCATCAAGGTGTTCGTCGTGTGCAGCTAGCAAGCCGCCGAAATACCGGTCGACCGCGTCCCAAAGAGGTTTCCCCGTTTTCCGTCGCGCCATCATTTATCCCGCGCCACCACAAAATCCGGTACCCACAGCAGGGCGCGCTTGAACTCCGAATCCGGCAACGGGGCCAGCGCCTGGCGGCTTTGTTCAGCGTAGCGGTCGGCGACGGCCATTGCATACTCCACCGAACCGTTGCGCGTCAGAATCCTCTGAATCTGCTCGCGCGATACGCGCTCAAAACTGCGGTCGTCCAGAACCCGCTGAATGGTCTGACGTTCGGCGGCCGTGCCGTGGTCGATCGAATGAATCACTGAAAGCGTCGCCTTGCCTTCGCGTAGATCGCTGGCCACCGGCTTGCCCAGAACCTCTTCAGTAGCCGTCAGGTCCAGCACGTCGTCCACAATTTGAAACGCCAGCCCCACAGTCCGGCCATAGGTAGCCAGGCTCGTCTCCTCGGCTTCGCTCGCCCCGGCCAGCACCGCTCCCAGCCGCATCGAAACGGCAAATAAGCAAGCGGTCTTGCGAAAGATCAGGTCGTAGTATTCAGCCTCTGAGACCGCCTTGCCCAGCTTTTGAATCTGCAGCAGCTCGCCCTCGACCATCTGCTGCGTCAGCCCGATCAGCAGGTCGAGCACGCGCAGATTCTTCTCATCCAGAGCCACCTTGAAGGCCTGCATATAAAGCCAGTCGCCTGCCAGCACACATTTTTCGTTGCCCCAGGTCGTATTGGCTGAAGGCCGCCCGCGCCGCATATCCGCACCGTCGATAATGTCGTCGTGCACCAGCGTGGCCGTGTGCACCATCTCCACTACCGCGCCCAGCCGGATGGCCCCATGCCCAAAGAATCCCAGCGTATGTGCTGATAGCAGCAGCAGCGAAGGCCGAATGCGTTTGCCGCCGCCTTCGCGCAGGTATTCGGCGATCTCCGTAATGGTGCTTACGCCGGAGGCGGCATCGCGGCCCAGCTCCTGCTCGATCGCCACCAGGTCGTCCCGCAGCAGGTCGAAGACCTCTCTCGCCGTCGATGTCGCCAATGTGCTCAAAGTTCTCCGAGTCCCGTGATTCCCTGATCCCGAATGTGACCTACTCTATCCCGGGGTGCCCCACCCTCGCCACGCTTTTGTCTTTGTGGCTAGGGTGGGATGCAAAAATTGTGCGCTAGTTGGTGCGGTAGTTGGTAAACGTCAATTCAACCCCCAGATCGCGGCCGCGCAAGAGAGCGATAATCTCCTGCAGCGAGTCGCGGTCCTTGCTCGATATTCTCACCATATCGCCCTGGATGCTGGCCTGCGCCTTCTTCTTCGAGTCCTTCACCAGGCGGACAATCTCCTTGGCCTTCTCGATCGGAATCCCCTGCTGCAAGCTGATCTTCTGCCGCACGCTCTTACCCAGCGCCGGCTCCAGCTTGCCGTAGGTCACGTTCTTCAGCGAGACCCCGCGCTTCACCAGCTTCGCGCCGAGAATCTCCTTCACCGCCTCCAAATGGTACTCACCGTCGGAGGCGAGCTGTATCTCCTTGTCGCCCTCGGCCAGCTTGACCTCGGAGTTCGAATCCTTCAGGTCGAAGCGCTGGCGAATCTCCTTCAGCGCCTGGTCGATAGCGTTGCGGACCTCTTGAATCTCTACCTTGCTCACAATGTCAAATGAATTTTCCTGGGCCATTCTTCTTTTCCTCAAAACTGAAAAGGCTGCTGCATGCTATGCCTGCTGCATGCTATGCCCTTTATCAGTTTCCCACGTCTGCCCTTAGGTCAAACAGCCGAAAGAAGTTTTTCGTGGTTGCGGAGGCGATTTCGTCCTTTTCCTTCCCCAACAACCCGGCCAAAACCACTGCCGTTTGCAGCACCCATGCCGGTTCGTTGCGCTTGCCCCGATCCGGCGCCGGAGCAAGCCAGGGCGCATCCGTCTCCACCAGAACCCCGTCGATAGGCATCTTCGCAGCCACGTCCCGCAGCGGTTGCGCCTTGGGATAGGTCAAATTGCCGGCAAACGAAACCAGAAAACCCAGCTCCAGCGACCGCCGCGCCTGCTCCCACCCGCCTCCAAAGCAATGCATCACCCCGCCCAGCCCGGCAGGCCTCCAATGCTGCTCCAGAATCTCGAAAAGATCGTCCCAGGCATCGGTGGTTCCGTCTTTAGGCCTGCAATGGATAAGGATAGGCCGTTTCCGCGCCGCGGCAATCTCCAATTGGCGAATCAACCCCACGCGCTGCACGGCATGAGGCGCGCCCTCGTGGTAGTAGTCCAGCCCGATCTCCCCGCAGGCAATCACCTCCGGCTCAGCCAGCAGGCGGTCAAGCTTGTCGAGAACGTCCTCATTCAATTCGTGCGTATTATGCGGATAAACACCAGCGCTGGCGTAAAGCTTCGGAACCCGAGCCTGCCCATTGAACTCCCGGCAAACATCAAGCGCCCGCCCCATCCCAGCCGCCTGCTCCCCAATGCCGATAGAGAGCACCGTGCCCACCCCCGCCTCCCAAGCGCGAGCAAGCATCGCCGCACGGTCCTCAGCGTAGCGTTCGCTGTCCAAATGCGCGTGCGAATCGATCAGCAATGTGAACCTCAATTGAACTTGTCCAGGTAGATTCCTATCGGGATTCTGAAGTTTAGCGAACCTTCGGGGGAGGCGGCATGAATGAGTCTGTGCCTGATCGAGGTTGGGGGCACCAAACCTCGAGCCTCGTAATTTCGTCCACTTCGCCGCTATTCAGACCCATATGGCCATGCATTCCTGCCCGAAATCGCCCCGTGCAAATGACGTAGTAATTGTTGACAGCCTTCATTTGCTCTTTTGTCATGTCTCTTGGAATGTTGACCCAAAGTGCATTCTTTGTGAGGGCATAGCTGAAATCCTCGCGATGAAGGTAGATGGCGTCGCCTTCAAATTCAAGATGCAAGAAACCCGTAATGCGGACCCTCTTGTTGTCATAAACCTGTGGATTCGCGATGAGCTGAATCATGCTCACATCCTCGACTCCACTGTCCGGGCCACCTTTTGGATAGTATCCACCCTGTTGAGAAAAGGCGGCGACGCCAGGATGAAAGAGAAGAATTGCCAGAAGGAACAAAAGTATTTGCTTCATGCCATCGCTCCTTGACTTCGAAAAAGTGTGAGCATAGATAAGCCGAAGGCGTCCGCCCCACCGCAGATGGCTACTTCAACCGCGCCCCCAGCGGAACATCTTCCAGGAATCCAGCCAGCACAGGCGCTCCATCCGGCGGCAGAGATGCGGCCAGCAGCATCCCATTCGACTCGAGGCCCCTCATCTTTCGCGGAGTCAAATTGGCCACGATCACAATCTTCCGCCCAATCAACTTTTCCGGCTCATAGTACTGCGCGATCCCGGCCAGTATCTGCCGCTTCTCATACCCCAAATCGACCTCCAGCCGCAGCAACTTATCGGCCTTGGGTACGCGCTCGGCAACCAGAATCTGCGCCACGCGCAAATCCACTTTGACGAAATCGTCGATGGTGATGTGTTGCGGCAACTCCGGAGCGGCAGAAGGCTGCTCCGCTGTCACAGCGGCGGGAGTTTGCGCGGCAACTGGTGCTGCAGGTTCGGCAGCGGGAGCAGCTGGTGCTTCCGCTGGTGCTGCCGGAGCTTTGGGCTTTGGCGCACTCACATGCGAAGCCGGAGTTGCGGCTTCACTTTTTGCGGGAGGCGCCGTCCTGGTTTCTTCTCCGCCCGCTGTTTCCACCACACTCTTGCTGTTCTTGTCCTCAAGATTTTGCATACGTTCGACCGCGTCCTTTTCCGCGCGGGGAAAGAGCGGCGCGGGCTCGCCAAACTTCGTCCCGGCCTTCAATCCGCCCCACTCGAGTTCAGTTAAGAATGATCTTTTCGCCGCATCCGCAATCTCTCCCTGTCCAAGCTGCCGCCAAACCTTGGCAGCCGAATCGGGCATGATGGGATAAACCAACGCGGTGATAATACGAATCGCCTCAGCCGCCGTAGCCAGCACCCTGGCCTGCAACTTCGCGTGCTCAGCTTCAGTTCGATCCGCAGGCTTCTTCCACGGCGCATTGGCAGTCAGATAACCGTCGGTCTCTGCCACCAGGAGCCACAAAGCCTTGAGCGCTTCAGAAAAATTCAGCGCATCAAACTCCGGCCCGAACGCTGCGATCGTGCGAATCGCGCTCTCCCGCAGGCTACCCTCAGCAGGAGTCTCCACGCCCGTCTCCGGCAAAACCCCGCCAAAGTATTTGTGCACCATGTTGACCACGCGGCTCACCAGGTTGCCATAGCCGTTGGCAAGGTCGCCGTTATAGCGCTGCACCAGCGCATCAAAAGAAAAGTTACCGTCCTGCCCGAAAGGAATCTCCCTCAGGAGGAAGTACCGCAGCGCATCGACCCCCAGAATTTCCTCGACCGTCTCCGCGCGAACAATATTTCCCCGCGACTTCGACATTTTTCCCTGGTCGAAAAGCAGCCAGCCGTTGGCCTTCACCGAGCGTGGAGTCGGAATCCCCGCCGCCATCAAAAACGCCGGCCAGTAAACACAGTGGAAGCGGCTGATTTCCTTCCCGATCAGGTGCATGTCCGCCGGCCAGAATTTTTTGAACTTCTCGTCGTCCTCTGACCCGTAACCGAGCGCGGTAATGTAGTTGGCCAGCGCATCCAGCCAAACGTAGATCACGTGCTTCTCGTCGCCGGGAACGGGAATGCCCCAGGTAAAACTCGTGCGGCTCACCGACAGATCTTTCAGCCCCCCGCGCACAAAGGAAATCACCTCGCGACGTGTGGATTCCGGCCCCATGAAATCGGGGTTCGCATCGTAGAACTCCAGCAGCTTCTTCTCGAATGCCGAGAGCTTGAAGAAATAATTCTCCTCGCTCACCGTCTCGGTCACGCGTCCGCAATCGGGGCAAATCGTTCCCGGAGGGCCGTCCACATAAGCCTCGTCGGAGACGCAATACTGGCCCGTATATGAGCCTTTGTAGATAAAGCCGCGGTCCCGCAGCGTAGCAAATAAATGCTGCACACCGCGCTTGTGCCGCTCTTCCGTGGTGCGGATAAAATCGTCGTAGCTCAGCCCCAGCCGGTCCCAAAGCCCGCGAAACTCCGCTGAGACGGCGGTTGCAAATTCCATAGGTGTGCGCCCAGCCAGCGCAGCAGACCGCTCAATCTTTTGCCCGTGTTCGTCGTTGCCAGTCAGGAACCAGGTCTCAACGCCCAGCGCCCTTTTGCGCCTTGCAACGGCATCGCAAACGATGGTCGAGTAGGCGTGCCCCAGGTGCGGCCTCGCATTCACGTAGTAGATCGGCGTGGTCAGGTAATAGCGGGATGAGCTGGGAGCAGTCTTGGTCATAGGTGGGGCCTTGCATTGAATTCGCCCCGAAGGGCAGCCGGAAATCCAGAGGCGATCTACTCTTCATCTTAGGTTGCCGGGCAGGGAGCGTCAAACCGGTCCACGCGCGTCACTCTGTTAGAATCACCGTTGAAAATCAAGGATTTCCGAGGCCTCCTACCGTGTATCTGGAACTGCAGAAAAGACTAGCCGCACGTCTTCGCACTCTGCTCGAAGAAAAGTACGGTCTGAAGATTGAGACCATTCCACTGGAGATTCCCCCAGAGATGAGGTTGGGCGAGCTTGCCACGCCGATCGCTTTCGAACTGGCCCGCAAGCTGCGCAAAGCGCCCAAAGTAATTGCCCAAGAAATCGTAGCCGAGCTCGCAAATCTCGATGGTTTTTCTTCCTTTGAAGTCGCCGGCGCGGGCTATATCAACGCCCGCCTCGACCGCGCTACCGCAGTCCGCGGAATTTCCAGCACCTCAAGAGACCTGCCCGCCACCAGCATCCACGCACTCGTGGAGCACACCAGCATCAATCCCAACAAGGCCGCGCACATCGGTCATCTGCGCAACGCCATTCTTGGCGATACCTTTGTCCGCCTGCTTCGCGCCGCCGGCCAAACCGTCACCGTGCAGAACTACATTGATAACACTGGCGTGCAGGTTGCCGACGTTATCGTAGGTTTCCTGCACTATGCCGGCCTCTCGCTGGCCCAGTTGCGCCAGCTGCTCGATGAGCTCAAGCGCAAGGGCAAGCGCATCGACTTTTACTGCTGGGATATCTACGCCAGCACCTCGCGGTGGTATGAGCAGGGAAACGAAGAAGAGAAAACGGCACGCAAGCGCCTGCGCTATGAAACCCTGCATGAGATCGAACGCGGCAACAATCAAACCGCTGAAGCCGCCGAACTGATCTCTACCGCGGTGATGCAGCGCCATCTTGAAACCATGCTGCGACTGGACATTGAATACGATTTCCTGCCCCGCGAAAGTGAAATTCTGCACCTCAAATTCTGGGAGACAGCCTTCGAGCAGTTGAAGCAAACCGGCGTTCTCTATTTTGAGAAAGAAGGCAAGAACAAAGGTTGCTGGGTAATGACGCGGCCGGGGGCTGAAGTAACTGAAGGCGCACTTGACGAAGATTCGAAGGTAATTGTCCGCTCCAACGGCACCGTAACTTATGTCGGTAAAGATATCGCCTATCACTTATGGAAATTCGGCCTGCTGGGTAAAGACTTCGGTTACAAGCCTTTCTTTACTTATCCCGATCACGAATGCTGGATCTCGACGGAGCACGGTGTCGATCCCCACCCCCATTTTGGCGGAGCGCAGGCGATTTACAACGTCATTGATGCGCGTCAGAGCGACCCGCAAGCAAACGTCATCCAGGCCCTCCGCGGCATGGGTTACATCGAACAAGCCGATCGCTATACGCACTTCAGTTACGAAATGGTTGCGCTCACGCCGCGCTGCGCCATCGAGATGGGCTATGACGTCTCCGCCGAGGATCAGGCCCGCCCATATATCGAAGTCAGCGGCCGCAAAGGTTTCGGCGTCAAGGCCGACGACCTGATCGACAAGCTGATCGCCGCCACGCAGGTTGAAGTGGATTCGCGCCAGACCGCGCGCGATGAAGCCGAACGCCAGCAAATCGCCAAACAGATCGCCATCGGCGCGCTGCGTTACTTCATGCTCAAATACACGCGCAACTCGGTCATCGCCTTCGACTTCAAAGATGCCCTGAACTTTGAGGGCGAAACCGGCCCCTATATTCAATACGCCGTAGTTCGCGCCCGCAACATCTTCCGCAAGGCGGAAACCACGCCGGAAGCCGTGCTGGCGCAGTTCGCAAAGTTAAAAAAGACCGGCGCATTTCTCGAAGGCGACGAAGCCGAAGATATATGGGCATTGTGGCTCCGTGCAGCGCGCCGCACCATGGTTCTGGAGCAGTGCATAACCACCTCCGAGCCTGCCTTCCTGGCCCGTCACGCCTTCCAATTAGCCCAGGAGTTCAATAACTTCTATCACCGTCACCACATCCTCAGCGAAGAAGACCCGGCGCGCAAAACTTTCCTGCTCGCAACCGCTGCGGTTGCGCTGCGCGAGTTAGTAACTGTCCTAAGTTGGCTAGGCATCGAAAGCCCGGAGGCTATGTAGGTTAGTAACTCCGCACCCACTCCAATATCGACCGCACCGCAACCCCGCTAGGCCCTTTGGCGATATAAGGACGTGAATCTTCCACCCAAGCCACGCCGGCAATATCGAGATGAATCCACGGCGTCTCATCCACAAACACCTTCAAGAACTCCGCCGCCGTACTCGCTCCGCCCCAGCGTCCGCCGGTGTTCTTGATGTCGCCGATATCGCTCTTGATCATCTCGGCGTACTCCTCGCCCAGCGGCAGCCGCCAGAATTTTTCGCCCGATGCAGCCAGCGCCGCATTGAACTTCGCATAGGTATCGTCGTCGTTCGAAAAAGCCCCAGCATTCACCATTCCCAGCGCCACCACGCATGCGCCAGTGAGCGTAGCCGCATCGATCAGGTGCGTCGCGCCAAGCTGGCGTGCATAAGTCAGCCCGTCAGCCAGAACCATGCGCCCCTCGGCGTCGGTATTGATCACTTCGATTGTCTTGCCCGGCTTATCAGCCGAGAACGGCATCGCCGTCTGCACATCGCCTGGCTTTTGCGCCGTGCCCGAAGGCATATTCTCCGCAGCGCATACCACGGCGACCACCCGCACTTTCGGCTTCAGCAGCGCAATGGCGCGCATGGCCCCGATCATCGCTGCGCCACCGGCCATGTCGTACTTCATCAGCTCCATCTTGTCCGAGGGCTTGATGGAGATGCCGCCCGTATCGAAGGTGATTCCCTTGCCCACAAGTCCAAGCACCGGTCCGTCCTTCACGCCTTCGGGCTCATAGCGCAGAACAATCAGCGACGGCGGCTCCGCGGACCCCTGCGAAACGCTCCAGAAAGAACCCATCTTCAACTCGTGCAGCTTTTCAGTGGAATAAACCTCAGCCTTGAGACCCACTTCAGCGGCCATCGTCGCCGCACGCTGCCCCAGGATGGTCGGCGTAAGCTTATTACCCGGCTCATTGACCAGAGAGCGGGTAAAGTTCTGGCTCTCGCCCACGATCACGCCCTCGGCAAGCGCGGCTTTCAGCGCTGACTTATCCGCGCCGGCCGGCGCAACCAGAGTGAACGACTCAACACTCTGGTCCTTTCGGTCGCTGCGATAGGTATCGGGATCGAAGTCGCCCACAAACGCGCCCTCGACCGCAGCGCGAACGCCGTGCACGGCATCCACCTCACTTGCAACCGGCAGAGCAAAAACCAGCTCCCGAATGCCGCGAGGCTTGATAAAGCGAACGGCGGTTCCGGCAGCATTGCGCACCTTATCGGCCGTCACCCTGGCCTGCTTGCCCAACCCGACAATCAGCAGCCGCTTGGCCTTCAGTCCCACCGGAGCGTGCAGAAGCAGGGTCTCGTTAGCGCCGGCCTTGTATTCGCCGCTCGTCAGCACAGCAGCCGCCGCAGTCTTCACCGCAGCATCTTCAGTCAGCAGCACAGGCGCCGGCTTGGCATCCATTTCTTTCGAAGTTTGGAAATCGGCGGCCAAAACGGCCAGCAATTCGGTCTCAACTCCGGCAAGGTCCGCAAAAGATAGTTGGGTTTTCATTGTTTCCTCACTGGTATTTTAGGTGTTTCTCTCCGTCAGCGCCCCATGCGATGCTTATTGGCGTTGATGGCGGCACGGGATTCGCGGTCGGCCTCCCGCCTTTTCTCGGTTTCCCGCTTGTCCCAGTCCTGCTTGCCCTTGGCCACCGCCAGCTCGCACTTCACCCGCCCATTGCGGAAGTAAAGCCGCGTGGGGATGAGCGTGTGACCCTTGATCTGCGTCTTCTGGAGTAGCTTGCGAACCTCGTCCCGGTGCAGCAGCAGCTTTCGAGTTCGCGTTGAGTCGTGATTAGCAATATTCCCGTGTGAATAAGGACCGATATGAACGTTGAGCAGAAACGCCTCGCCGTCCTTGATCAGTCCGTAGGAGTCTTTGAGGTTGGCCTGGCCCTCACGGATGGACTTTACCTCCGTCCCCCGCAGCGCCACGCCGGCTTCAAACCGTTCCAGCAGAAAATAGTGATGGCTGGCGGCGCGATTGTGCGCTGCATCCCGCTCGCCGCTGGCCACCGGGTCACGGGGCTTGTTCGGCTTTTGCGGTCCGGATGTGTCCTTGGGAACGATGACGTGGCTGGTTTGACGAGCCATCGGGAAGTAACCTCGAATCTTCATCCTAGCATCGGGGCCGGTTTCATAAGCATTCCAGCGGGGCTTTGCTAAAATGGAGCTTCGAAGGATGAGTGGGGTTTCAAGCAACAATTGTGTCAAAATCTGCGTCCGGGGCAGCCAAGGCAGCCCGCAAGCGCCCGATATTGAATGCGGGCAGGCTGAGACGCATGGGAGTACGATGAACCGTTGCGCTCAGTGTCTGGCTGTTTCCCGGCGGGTATTCCCGGGAGCCGCTTTCCAAATCGCCCTCTTCGCAATCCTGGCCGGCTTTTTGCTGTCCAGCCTTCCCCTGCACGCGGATTCGGCCAAAGCCATGTTCAAGCACGGCCAGACCGCGGAGACAAAAGAAGATTACGATACCGCCTACAACGACTACCAGAGAGCGCTGGCCAAGGCGCCCAAGGATCTGACCTACCGCACCGCGTTGGTTCGGGTCCGGGTTTCGGCCTCGGCCATGCACATGACCAAGGGCCGCAAGCTGCTGGCAGCGGGCGACGAACAGGGCGCATTGGCGGAGTTTCTTCATGCCTCTGAGATCGACCCCAGCAACGAGGCCGCACAGCAGGAGATCGCCAAGATGCGCAAGCTGCACGGCGAGGCGAATCCAGCGGGCGAGACCAGTCTTCCCATGGAGCCGGGCAAGCAGGAGGAGCTCGACTCCATCGGTGGGCCGGCCATTCTTAAACCTGTCTCAAACGAGCCGCTCACCCTGCACATGACTGAAGACACAAAGGTCATTTACCAGGCCATCGGCAGGGCTGCCGGCGTCAACATTCTCTTTGACCCGGATTACACCTCCAAGCGTATCCAGGTCGATCTCAACAATGTTTCCCTGCTCGACGGCTTGCGCATTGTGGGCACCATGTCCAACACCTACTGGCGTCCGGTCACCAACAATACCATCTTTGTGGCCGCCAACTCCCGCGCCAAGCACACTGAACTGGATGAAGCAGCAGTCGAGACCTTCTATCTGACCAACGCCTGGCAACAGAATGACCTGAACGACGTGCAGACGGCGCTGCGCAACGTGCTGCCCGGCGCAAAAGTCTACGGCGTAGCCAGCCAGAACGCCATCGTGATGAAGGGGACTCCCGACGAGCTAATGCTGGCGCAAAAGCTCGTCAACGACCTCGATAAAGCGCGTCCCGAAGTGGTGGTCGATATCGCCATCCTCGAGGTCAGCAAAAACTGGGAGCAGACCCTGGGCATCCAGTGGCCCAGCAGCGTAGGGATTGCGCTGCAGGCGCCCGGCACCAGCAGTACCAGTAGCACCACCAGTACGACAACCGGTACCACCGGTTCGACCTCCACCGCCCCGTCCCTCTATGACCTGTCCCATCTGAAGGCGACTGATTTTGCGGTGACCGTTGGCTCAGCCACCGCCAACCTGCTGCTCACCGACGACAATACCAAGATTCTGCAGAATCCGCGCATCCGGGCCACTGACGGTCAAAAAGCAACCATGAAGGTCGGTTCCAAGATACCGATCGCCACCGGTTCCTACCAGACCGGCGCAGCTACCGCCGTGGTCAGCTCACTTGTCAATACCCAGTTCCAGTACACCGATGTCGGCGTGAACATTGAAATGACGCCAACCGTCCACATCGACCACGATGTAACGCTGAAGATCAAGATCGAAGTATCCGCGCAAAGCGGCCAGGTAACCATCAGCGGCGTCACCGAGCCTATCTTGAGCCAGCGTGTGGTTGACCAGGTGATCCGGCTGCGCGAGGGCGAAGCCAGCATTCTGGGTGGCCTCCAGGACAAGCAGGAAGCGATCAATTGGACCGGCATTCCAGGGCTCAGTTCGATTCCCATCCTCAAATACCTCTTCGGTTCCAAGGATCACACCATTTCAGACGACGAACTGGTCTTTCTCGTTGTGCCCCACATCGTTCGTACGCAAATGCTCGATACATTGAACCTGCGCACCGTCGATACCGGCGCGGGCACCACGGTCCAGTTGCGCCACATCTCCAGTGAAGCTCCAGCCGCGAATCCGTCTCCGGCGCCGAATTCAGGGCGTTCGCAGATCAATCCCCCGCGGTCCACTGTAGGCACCATTCCCGCCCAAAGCGCGGCGGCTGCCGGTCCGGCGGCGCTTCAGCAGATCAAGAAGGCTGCCGATGAGAATGGCGTGGCCGCGGCCGCGGAAGTAGCCAACCACCCGCCCATCGCCCAGCCCAATCCGCCTGTTCCGCAGCCAATTCCGGCTGTTCCGCAATCCAATACGCCCAATCCACCGGCCATTCCGCCGCAACCCGGCCCCGTAAGCCTTACGATCACTCCCCTGACAGATCCCGTGGCCACCGGAGCCACCTTCAAGATTCCGGTCCAGATCAGCGGCGGCACCGATATCGCCGCCGTACCCCTGCAGATTCAATACGATCCGGCCAAACTGTCACTGGTCAATGTGGATAGCGGAGATTTTCTGGGCCGTGACGGAAAGCAAGTGACCTTGATTCACCGTGACGACGGACCGGGCATGATCAACATCAATACCTCGCGCCCCCCGGGAGCTCCCGGCTTGAGCGGAGCGGGCACCGTCTGCGTCCTTAGTTTCCAGGCAAAGTCGGCTGGAGAGAGCACCCTGGTCATTACCCATCCGACCGCCATGAACAGCGCTCTGCAACAGGTGCAGGCTATCGGTTCGCAGGCGAGCATTGTGGTGAAATAGCGCCATGAAACAAGAGTCGCCGACAAATCGCATCGTTCCCCGCGGAGAGCGGGGACTCACGTTCGTCGAATTGATCGTGACCACGGCGATTCTGGGAATTCTTGCCATGTGTGCCCTTCCCGTTGCCCGCTTCGAAATGAAGCGCCAAAATGAGCGCCAGCTTCGCTACGACCTGTGGATGATGCGCGACGCCATCGACAAGTACAAGGACGCGGCAGACAGAAACGCATTCCAGGTCAAGGTGGACAGCCAGGGTTATCCGCCCGATCTGGAAACTCTGGTCAAAGGCGTTGAAGTACAAACCAAGAAAGTGCGGTTTCTGCGCAAAATTCCCATCGACCCCATGACCGGAAAAGCCGAGTGGGGACTGCGCTCCATGAAGGACGATCCGGACTCCGACTCTTATAGCGGAGACAGCGTTTTCGACGTATATTCAAAGTCCCAGGGAACGGCCCTGGACGGTACCAAATATTCCACCTGGTAGGGGTGGAAGCGTTGTTAGCGGAGTTGGCGTTGTTAGCGGAGTTAGCGTTGTTAGCGGGGTTAGCCGGGACGGCGGAGATTAACTCCGCTAACACGCGCGAAGCGCGGCTAACGCCGCTAGCTCCGCTGTAACAAGAGGTTTTCGTGAACAGGATTCGCAAACAAGACGCGGGCTTTACCATGGTCGAGCTGCTGATCGTCATTTCGATCATGCTCATCCTCATGCTGATTGCTGTGCCAAAATATACCATTGCCATCAAGAATGCCCGGGAAGCGGTACTCAGGGAAGACTTGCACATCATGCGCGCGGCCATCGACTCCTACACCATGGATAAGCAGAAAGCTCCGCAATCGCTCGACGATCTGGTTCAGGAAGGCTACCTGAAAACCATCCCGGAAGACCCCATTACTCGCTCCAAAGACACTTGGCAGACCGATACCAGCGATATGATGAGTTCTGTCGACCAGACCGATCCCGGCATTGTCGATGTTCACTCCGGCGCTGAGGAGTCCTCCACCAACGGCGAGACCTATAATAGCTGGTAGCATCAGAGGCAAAAATGCTTCGTCGGAATCTTAGTGTGTCCCTGCTCATCTTGTGCTCGGCATTACTTATCCCAGCCGTGCACGCGCAAACCGCCAGAACCATCACCATCCGTATGCTGGATAGCAAAACCGCGAGTCCCCTTGTGCCTACCAATTTCCTGGTCCGCATCAATCATCAGCAGACCATCCATGCCAATTGGGTTACTCAGAACGAGAACCGCACGGCAACCGTGACCGTTCCCGCCGACGCCACCGTGATCTCCATTCAGGCCACCTACGATAGCGCCATGCAGATCTTCGTCAATTGCGACTCCATGCAGGATAAGCAGAACCCTCAAGCACAGTGGTATCCGATCTCCGCCATACTCGCTTCGGGAGTTGTGGCTCCCAATGGTTGCAGCAAGATGATCGAAACCGCCAAGCCCGGTGAATTCATTTTCTTTGTCCGCAGAGCAAACTTCCGCGAACGGACGCAGGAAGATTTTTAGTACCGTCTAAACTGGGCCATTCCGGGACCCTCCCATGCCGCCTGATCTCAATGCAACCGCCGCAATCGACCTGGCTCTCCAGGCAGAGCGTTTCTACGCGGCACTGATCCCTACCGCAGGCTCCGACGCCGAGCCAAACCTGGGCGGCAAATTGCTCTATGCCGGCGAGCTCGATCAAGAAGGCCGCGCCTTGATCGTCGCCGCCAACATCGCCGGCGCGGCATCGTTGACCGCAACCGCCGGCTCGGCCGCACAAAAACAGGCGATCAGAGGTGGCATAATCGACTTCCTCGTCACCTCGCTCGACGAGGCCCTGCGCATTCTAAAAAACGAAATTCGCAAGCGCGAAACCGTTGCCGTCTGTGTGACCGCTGCGACTGAGGCAGTCGAGCGCGAAATGCTCGAGCGCGGCGTGCTGCCCGATCTTCTGCGACCCGGTTCCGCCGCGACCCGGGAGTATGCAACATTTCTCAGCCAGGGCGCGCAACAGATACAACTTTCCGTTCTCACCGAGAATCAAACTTTGCTCGCCTGGTCCGTAGCCTCCGCTTCCGCACAATGGCTGCCCAGACTGGATGCCGTCGCCCTCGATTGTCTGCAGCCCGAAGAAGCAATCGCCCGCCGCTGGCTGCGCCTGGCCCCACGCTACCTCGGCCGTTTATCGCAAAACCAGCGCCTGCTCCGCTGCAACAAAGAATCCGCCCAAAACTTTTTGAAGCAGCTCCGTGATCAAGTAGAACGAGCAGAAATCAAAGTCCCAGTGGAAGTCAGCCTGACCGCTCGTGGCGAATCCACTCTGCACATCGTTACGCCGGCCCTGCCTTAAAGAATCGAACTCTATTGGGCTTGCTAAGTAAAGTCCACACAAACGCGCCGGAGGCGCAGAGTTTGTTAGCCCCGCGCTTCAGCGTGGGGGAAGGAATTCTCTAAGTTTGCTATGGAGTCCCGTAGGGACGGCGCAAGGATATTATTTATGCGGGAACCATGAACCACAAAAGCAGAAGCCACAAACTCATTCTCCCGCACCACCAGCCTCTTCAATCCGCACCCAAAGTTCCTTAATCCCATACCCTGTTTTAGCTGACACCGGCAGCACCTCGTCCAACTCCAACCCCTTTTTCAGTGTCAGCAAATTCCGAGTCCGCTCATTGCCGCTGAGCCGATCGATCTTTGTAGCCGCCACAACAAACTCACGCCCCATCGTTCGCAGCCAATCAATCAACTGCCGGTCGCTCTGCTGCACAGGCACATTCGAGTCCACCAGGCAAACGCAAAGTTTGAGTGTCGACCGAATAGCCAGATAAGGCTCAATAAAAGCCGGCCAGCCCGCCGAAATCGATTTTGAAATCTTCGCGTACCCATACCCCGGCAAATCCGCAAAGACCATCTTCCGCCTCTGGCTTTGATCCAGAAGCGCAAAAAAATTAATCGCCCGCGTCCGTCCCGGCGTCTGCGAAACCTTAGCCGTCTTCTCGCCCACCAGCGCATTCAGCAGGCTCGATTTGCCCACATTCGATCGCCCCAGAAAGGCAATCTCCGGCACATCCGGCGCAGGAAACTGCGCCGCATCCAAAACCGAAAGCAAAAATTGTGTCGTATACCGCATCAAGTCTGAGGATACAGGAAGCGACCTCGCAGGCCCGTTCTCTTTGGCGCAAGCCAGGAAAACTCAGACGCAGGGGAACCCTGAATGAATGCGACATCTCGACTAGCTTTCGTGTATATTGACGCAATCAGTTTATGCCGTTCGAGGTTTCCCCATGCCAGGAATTCACGCCACCTTCGATGCTGTTCTCGCCACCATCCAGAGTCTGTTCACGGTTCTGCGGGATATGTTTCTCGCGGCGCTGTTGATCGTCCTCCTCGCCTTCCCAGCCCAATTAAACTTGATGCTCACCAAAGCCGGAATCTCCCAGGTCAACGGCGGCGTCTTCACTTGGCAGCAACAGGCGCAGCAGGCAGCCACCCAGAGCACGGCCGCCGCTCAGGCGAACTCATCTGCGTCCGATTCGCTCGACGACGTCAAATCCGTCCTCGAGAACATTGCCAGCCAAAGCACCGATCCGAACATCAAGCAGCAGGCCACCGCTGCCGCTACCCAGGTGGCTAGCTCCATGTCATCCCTCGATACCGCGAATAACTCCCTGGCCAACTCGGTGCTCACCCTGCAAACCGCCCCTCCAGGCGCGCAATCCTCCGCGCAACACTCGCCCACTTCAGGCTGGGTCCTCCTGGGCAACTCGGATTCCACCCACCAGCAATGGACAAAGTCCACAACGCCGAAGATCTCCGGCTCGCCAGCGGTGGCCGTTGGTCAAACCGTCACCTTTTCCGCCGATGTTTTTTTGCGCGGCGACAACGCGCAGGGTCAAGCCCACGACCAGGCCCCGATTCGGGGCGCCGTCCGCAGCGGCAGCGCAGCCACAATCACGGCCGTTGATTATGTCCCCAACAAAAAAGGGAACGACCGCGTGTGGATCGAAGTCAACATGAAAAGCAATCAATAACAGACGTGCTTTTCTATGTGTGAGCCTACGACTCGGGATTTCTCTGCCGCAACAATCCCGAGCAAAGCAGATTCGCTTCGTCTTTAGGATTTGCAATTATCCATCTAATTCTTACTGCGGCGCCGGCAAATTAGCCGGTATCTCCGCCGCCGGCGCAGCGGCCAGAGCCTCGGTTTCAGCAGGCATCGCCGCCGGTAACGGCCGTTCCAGAGCCAGCGCCAGCACCTCGTCCATCGAATCCACAAAGTGCAGCTTCATTGCCTTCTTGATATTGTCCGGCAGTTCCTCGATATCTTTCTCGTTCGCGCGCGGCAGGATAATCTCGAAGACCCCCGCCCTCAACGCTGCCAGCAGCTTCTCCTTCAATCCGCCGATCGCCAGCACCTTTCCGCGCAGCGTAATCTCGCCTGTCATTGCCACGTCGCGCCGCACCGGAATCTTCGCCAGGGCGCTGGCCATCGCCGTCGCCATCGTGATCCCCGCCGAAGGTCCGTCCTTGGGGATCGCTCCCTCCGGCACATGCAGGTGCAAATCCACGTTGCGATAAAATTCCCGGCTCAGCCCCAGCGCCTGCGCGCGTCCGCGAAGATAGCTCAGCGCCGCCTGTGCCGACTCCTGCATCACGTCGCCCAGTTGCCCGGTAATCGTCAGCTTGCCCTTGCCGTCCAGCACCTGCACCTCGGTCGTCAGAATGCTGCCGCCCACCTCGGTCCACGCCAGCCCGGTAACCAACCCGATCTCGCTCTTTTCGTGCACCTCGGAGTCGCGGAACTTGGCCACTCCCAGAAAATCATGAATAGTTGCGGCCGTCAGTTCTTCCTTGTGCTTGTTGCCGCTCTTCACCACGCGGCGTGCAACCTTGCGGCAGATATTGCCGATTTCGCGCTCCAGGTTTCTCACCCCGGCCTCGCGCGTATAGCCGCGAATAATCTCCAGAATCGCATCGTCGGCAAAAACCAGGTTCTCTTCGCTAAGTCCGGTCTGCGCGCGTTGCTTTTTCACCAGGAACTGCTTTGCGATCTCCAGCTTCTCTTGCTCCGTATATCCTTGCAGCCGCAAAACTTCCATGCGATCCTGCAGTGCCGCCGGAACCGTGTGCAACACGTTGGCCGTCGCCACAAACAGCACCTGCGACAGATCGTAGTCCACATCCAGATAATGATCCTGGAACGTAGTATTTTGCTCCGGGTCCAGCACTTCAAGCAGCGCCGAGGCCGGATCGCCGCGGAAATCCGAAGCCATCTTGTCCACTTCGTCCAGCAGGAAGACCGGATTCTTGGTCCCGGCGCGCTTCATGTGCTGGATAATCTGTCCCGGCATTGCGCCGATATAAGTCCGCCTGTGTCCGCGAATCTCCGCCTCGTCGCGAATCCCGCCCAGCGAGAGCCGCACAAACTTCCGCCCCGTAGCTTTCGCAATCGACATTCCCAGTGAAGTCTTGCCCACTCCCGGCGGTCCGGCAAAACAAAGAATCGACCCCCTGGGATTTTTCACCAACTGCCGCACTGCCAGAAACTCCAGAATGCGATCCTTGATCTTTTCCAGGCCATAGTGGTCCGTATTCAGCACCTTCTCCGCATATTCGATGGAGCGCGTCTCTTTCGAGCGCTTCTTCCACGGCACCGCCAGCAGCCAGTCGATATAGTTGCGGCTCACCGTGGACTCAGCCGACATCGGCGGCATGGCTTCCAGTTTCTTGAGTTCCTGGATCGCCTTATCCAAAACTTCTTTGGGCATCCCCGCAGCTTCAATCTTCTTGCGCAGTTCGTCAAACTCGCTCTTCTCGCCCCGGCCCAGTTCCTTCTGGATAGCCTTGATCTTTTCATTCAGGTAATACTCTTTTTGCGCACGCTCCATCTGGCGCTTCACGCGCGACTGAATATTGCGGTCCAGATCCAGCTTCTCAATTTCCACGTCCAGCACATCGGCAATCCGAGCCAGCCGCGCAGCCGGATCGAAGACGGCCAGCAGCTCCTGTTTCTCCTCAATGCCCAGTTGCAGGTTGGCGGCGATCGTATCGCTCAGCTTGGCCGGCTCGTCCATGCGCACCGTAGCAATAATCGTCTCGTAATTCAGCGATTGCTGCAGCTTGACATACTGCTCAAAGAGCGAAGTCACGCGCTGCATCAGCTGCTCCACCGCCGGAGTCATCTCAAAGTCGGTCCTGCCGGTGCGCACCGTCGCCACAAAAAATCCGTCGCGGTCGTTCACATCGGTTGACTTCGCGCGCTCCACGCCCTCCACCAGCACCTTGATATTTCCGTCCGGCATCTTCACGCTCTGCACAATATTGCAAATCGATCCGACCTGGTAGATATCCTTCGCTTTAGGTTCGTCCACTGAGGCGTCGTGCTGTGTGGCGAGAAAAATCTTGCGGTCGCCAGTGAGCGCTTCTTCCAGAGCCCTCACGCTTGACTCGCGACCCACCACGAAAGGCGTCATCATATATGGGAAGATGACCATGTCCCGGATTGGCATCATGGGCAGCTTGCGCGGCTCGGTCTTATCGCGGGATGCGGTCATAGTGCCCCCATGTAACTTGGACGCGCGAAGTTGGCTCCGGATGCAGGTTTGACTTCGCGGGTTATGTTCAAATTGTACAGCGGATCGGGAAAATGCGAGACGTTGATCGATTCTGTTCAATAACTACTGTTTTGTCAAGGGCGATTAATTTTTGAAAGCGGACCACCGGAAACTGGGAACTCTCTCGGTCGCCTGGTATGCCGAGAATCGACCTCAGCATATTGAGCGCTTTGTTAAGGACTGCACAAGTAATGTCCGTGCAAAACGCGCCGGAGGCGCAGAGTTCGTTAGCCCCGCGCTTCAGCGTGGGGAAAAGGGATTCCAAAAGTTCGTTCCGGAGTCCCGTAGGGACGGCGCAAGGATATTATTTATCCAGGAACCAACAGCCTCTGGGGTATGGTTCATTTTCAATCTAGCCCGCAATCACTTAGCTTCCGAAATATGCGACTGAATCTCCGCCAGCTTCCGGGGCGCTTCCCAGGTCGAATAGCTCTTGAAGAGAAACTGGCCGCCCAAAATCAGCAGCCAGACACACAACGCAAAACGCAACTGGCGGCGCGGGACGCGCGTGCTCAAAATCGTTCCAGTGACGGCTCCAGCGACGCCGCCGATAATCAGACGAATCAGCAGTTCCGGGTTCGAGGCGTGCGAGAACCAATGCGCCCCGCTGCCGATCAGAGAGATCACGAAACCAAATGCAATATCCGTCCCCACCACCTGCGCGGGCGTCAAAAGCGTCAGGCTGAGCAGCGCAGCCGAGCCCAGCGCTCCCGCTCCGGCCGACGAAAATCCCACCTCGGCTCCCACCGGGAACATCAGCCACGACAGCAGCCGCGTGCGATCCGGCGGCTGAGGATTCTGCCGCATCGGACGAAAGTAAACAAATATCTGCCACGCTGACGTCGTCACCAGAATCGTACCCAGCAGCGCATTCATCAGATTTTGCGATCCGGAAGTTACCAGCTGCTTCAGGAAGAGCGAGCCGATAATCACTCCCGGCACGCCCCCCAGGGACATATAGCCCAGCGCTCGCCACGCCACGTTGCGTCGTGCAATCTGCGCCGGCACAAGAATCAATTTCACGGCGGTGGCAAACATCAAGCCAATGCCAACCGCCACCTCCGCGGGAACACCCAGAAACAAAATCAGCACTGGAACGGTAACAGTGCCCGCCCCCACTCCGGTAAGCGCGATAAAAAGTGCGATGAAAAACCCGATTAGATACTGCATTGGGAAGCCTCAAATTCCTTGCGGCCGTTAACTTCGCGCCGCTTCAATGTGAATTCCGCACTCAACTTTTTGGCCGGACCAGCGTCCCGACCGCGGATCGTTGGGATCGAGCGGTAGAGTGGTACAGGGTTCGCACCCGATCGATGTGTACCCCTTCTCATAAAGCGGCAACAGCGGAATCGCAAGTTCCTCGCACGCGTACCAGACGTCGCGCATGGTCCACGCCGCCAGCGGTGCCAGCTTCAACACCTGCTGCCCGCCGGGAAGCGTAAACTGCGCCGCTTCTTCAAGCGCCGCGCGGCTCTTCGCCTGTTCGCGCCGTAATCCCGTCAGCCACACGCCATACTGCGCTACTGCCTTGAACAGCGGTTCCACCTTGCGCATCCTGCAGCACTGGTCGGGTGCTGATCTATAAAGAAGTCCATGCTCAGCCTCCTGCTCGGCAACCGTCTTCTCCGGCAGCAAATTGATCAAATTCAATTTCCACTCGCGCGCAATGCGGTCCCGGTACGCATAAGTCTCGGCAAAGTGATAGCCGGTATCAAGAAACAGTACCGGTATCCTCACATCCTGTTCCTGCGCCAGCTTGGTCAGCAGCACGTCCTCAGCCTGAAAGCTGCACGTCAGGCACACATCTTTCCTGCCCGCAATCTCGCGAGCCAGCGTGGCACGCACCTCATTCAGCTTCACGTTCACTTGGCGCACAATTTCAGCGGTACCCATCACAAACCTGCCTTCTCTGAAGGAATAAAAATCCCAGCACTGTGCAACAATTGATGAATCGCTGAAACCACCTTGATCGCATCGTCCGCCTCCAGCGTGAGTTCGCGATCCTCGAGGCGCGCAATCAGCGTGCCGCTCTCGTTCGCATTCACCACCAACGACAGCAGCCCTGATTGAACCTGCAATTTAGTCACGATCTCAAGCAGAGCGGGATGAAGCAGAAAAATCTCATCGCCGGATTCGATGCGATTGGAAACAACCCCTGCCGTAAACAGAGAACGCTCGATGGAGTCAATCAGCTCCGCGGGTCCAGCGAGTTCCAGAACGCCGCCGCGATGCCCCCATCGCGCTTCTCTTTCACCCGCGGTAACCGGTCCCCACGCGTCCAGATGAATGTGATCTCCCGCAACCGCGACTCCAGTCGCAGCGGTAATCATGCCTGCCGCAGCCGTTGCGTTGGTCTCCGGGTCGATCACAATAAATGCGCCGGTGTTGCGATTCTCTCCGTAGAGGTCGAGCGCAACAGGCCGCAGCAGATCGAGCGTCACCACGCCGATCTCGTTCATCTCCAGCGTCTCCGCCGCCTCATGCTTGAGCGTTGCAATGTCAGTCCGATGCTCCACATTGGTAATAAATGCCGGCACAGTCTGGCTGGCGTGCTTGATTAGATAGCGTCGGTTTTTGCTGAGTCCGCGCTGATCCATCCACACCAGTGCAGCCTTCACGGTTTTCGCAACTGTTGCCGACGCACTCGAAGCCGCAATCAAATCGCCGCGGCTGATATCCACTTCGCGATCCAGCACCAGCGTCACCGAAAGCGGCGCACGGGCCTCGGCAAGATCTCCATCGAAGGTCACAATGCGCGCAACCTCCGCGCTTCTGCCGGAAGGAAGCACAGTAATTTTGTCGCCGACGCGTACCGTTCCCGATGCAATCTGTCCCGCGAAACCGCGAAAGGTTTGGTCAGGCCGAATCACGCGCTGCACCGGAAAACGGAAAGGCGCATCGCCATCCTCCCTGGCCGATGGCAACTGCTCCAGCAGCGCTAACAGCGATGGCCCCTTGTACCACGGCATCGACTGTGAGCCATGAACAACGTTATCCCCTTTCAGCGAGTTCACCGGCACAAAGACCGGCTCCACCGGGTTGCCCGTGTCAGCTGCAATCTGATCGAGGACAAAAGTAAAGTCGCGCTCGATCGCTCGAAAGCGATCCTCATCGTATCCAATCAAATCCATCTTGTTCACAGCCACAAGCACGTGCCGCACGCGCAACAGTGATGCAATGTATGCGTGGCGGCGCGACTGCACCAGCACGCCCTTGCTGGCATCGATCAGCACCACCGCCGCATCGGCCGTCGATGCACCCGTGGCCATATTGCGCGTATATTGTTCGTGCCCCGGCGTATCCGCAATGATGAACTTGCGCCGCGCCGTCGAAAAATAGCGGTAGGCCACGTCGATGGTGATGCCCTGCTCCCGCTCGGCGCGCAAACCGTCGGTCAACAGCGCAAAATCGATCTGTCCCGGCGCGGTCGTTCCCTTGCCCTCGATGGAGCGCACCTGGTCTTCATAAACCGATTTCGAATCGTAAAGCAGCCGCCCGATCAGCGTTGACTTCCCATCATCCACGCTTCCCGCCGTTGAAAAGCGCAGCAGATCCTTCTCGCGATCCTGCGCGAGTAAGTCTTCAATCTCGAACTTGTCTTCTTCTAAGTCCGCTACCGCCAACCCAGCCCTCCAATCCCTCAGTCCCTATTCCCTATTCCCTGTCCTTAGAAGTACCCCTCCCGCTTCTTCAACTCCATCGACCCTTCCTGGTCGAAGTCGATCACGCGGTTGGCACGTTCAGAAGAGCGGAACGACATCAGCTCCTCAATAATTGCCGGAATCGTCTCCGCATCGGATCGAATCGCGCCGGTGCACGGGCTGCAACCCAGCGACCGCAGCCGCGACTTGACCATCTGCGATCGCTCGCCCGGCCTTCTAATGAAATCCTGCTCGATAGGAATCAGCGCATCGCCCCGCACAAACATGGGCCGCTCTTTGGCAAAGTAGAGGTCCACCACCGGAATCTTTTCCACGTGGATGTAGTGCCACACATCCATCTCCGTCCAGTTCGAAATCGGAAAAACGCGAATGCTTTCGTCCGGATGAATGCGCGCGTTGTAAAGGTTCCAAAGCTCCGGCCGCTGGTTCTTCGGATCCCACTGTCCAGCTTCGTCGCGGAAGGAGTAGATGCGCTCCTTGGCTCGCGACTTCTCTTCGTCGCGCCGTGCTCCGCCGAAAGCCGCGTCAAAGTTGTAGTACTTCAACCCATCGAGCAGCGCCTGCGTCTTCAGCAATCCGCAGCAGCGTTTGGTATCGAGCGCAATAGGATTGGTTCCCGCTGCAATCGCCGCCTCATTGCGCCACACCAGCAACTCCGCGCCCACACTGCGCGCCATCTCGTCGCGAAAGATGAGCATCTCGGCAAATTTGAATCCGGTATCCACGTGCATCAGCGGAAACGGAATCGGCCCGGGATAAAACGCCTTCTGCGCCAGCCTCAGCATTACCGAGGAATCCTTGCCGATCGAGTACAGCATCACGGGCCGCTCAAACTCCGACGCAACCTCGCGCAGAATATGAATGCTCTCCGCCTCCAACAGCCGCAGATGGCTCAACCGCGGAGTAGCAAGCGGCTTCTCCGCCAAATGTGTCGATAGAGTTGTTTCGCTTGCGGCAGATGGCATTGTGACCTCTTCGCTTCGTAGAGAGAGTTGAAGCCCCAAATGACAAAAACGCCATTAGGAGGATTCTGCTTGGTTTTGCTTTGTAGGGACTTTTGGATTGGCTATGCGGTCAGTTCTTTAGATGAACCGGCGCACCCGTTGAAGACGCTCAGCAACAGTGGCGGCGACAACAACAACAGGCGCGGCTTGGGGAAGCGCAATCCATGAGTGCTCTAAGTGTAGCAAAACAATGCGATCGGCGCAATATAAGCCACGCCAATCGAAGTCCGGCGCACTTTCCTATCAATTGCGATTTCTTAGGCCATTGTTTCTATTCGTCTTGGGGGCAAGAAGACCCGGCTACTCGCGCTCAAGAACGATCAGCTCGATAGTATCCGTTGGCAGAGAGTTGGATAATTTCAACTTGCCTCCGCTGCCGGACTTTTCCTCCACCAGTTCCAGATTCTGGCTATCGCTGATTCGGTATCGCTTGATGCTGAACGCCTTGTTGCCCCAGGGCAGATTGTCGACCGCCAGATTGTAGCCGGAATTATTGCGATAAACGATGTCTGTGCGGCGAGGAAGACGTGTCTTCTTTCCAGTGAATCCAGGAGATATTGCGTAATTGCTGATGAATATCTGAACCGTCTTGTCATCCGCGGAGCGGCCCGCGAGCGCAGCGAAACCAAACGTGTCAGTACCCTCTACTGCCAACCGCTTGGGCGTCTCCAGCATTTTACCCATGGCCTTGAATGCATAGGCCGTCTTGAAATACTGTCCTTGCCGATCGAAAAGTCCCATCCATGCCGCATCTCCGCGATAAAAATGCGCGTGATCGAGCGGGGCGTCCTCGAAATAACTCAGAACTGCACCGATGTAAGCGGCGTTGTGCGCACCCCGCAGTTCTGCCTTCTCGTCCGCTCTGAAGTCGGAGCTCAGATTCCACTCCGACAATATGCTCTCCGCTTTGAAAAACCCATTCGCGTCGAGCACGCCGCGAACCTCCCGGGCCAACCGAACGGCATCATACGGATCGGCAGAGGCGTCTGCGTAAGTGTGCCAGGAGAAAAAATCAAGCGGCACCTTATGCGCGGCGCAATACTCGATAAAACCATCGCGATAGCGCCCGGGGTCGGCATGCGACAGGCCATTGCCGCCCACCTTGAGCGCAGGATCGACGGATTTCAAAGCCAGCGCCGTCTTTGCGTAGAGCAAGTAAAACTGCTCTGGACTGGTAGTCCAGAACAATCCATCCGGTTCATTCCAGAATTCCCAGTAGCGAATGTTGTAGTGGAACCCATTTGCCCAGCCCTGGTTGTAATGCATTGCAATATGCCTCGTCACGTTGGCGAACTTGTCGAAGTCAGCCGGCGGAGTCATATCGGCGCCCCAACTGCGCCCCACGCGGTAATAAACTTCCGCCCCGCTTTCGCGAATCGCGGCCAGCACCTTGTCAGTCGGTCCAAAATTGTAGCTTTCCGCCTTTTCCGGATCGGCACTCGCATCAGGAAATAGGATGGCCGCGTTGCCCGCCTTCACCACGCCGGCTCGCTCTGCGGAATCTGGAATCAGATCGGCCAGGTCTTTGTTTGTGTACTCGAATTTCGAATCGATCTCGGTCGGCCCCATAAAGTCGTGGGTACGAACCTGGTCGACGCGCAGCTCCCTGTATTGCCGCACCAGGTTGGGCAATCCCGCCATCACCGGCGTAGGTTGCCCGTTCAAACCCTGAAACGACCGAATCTCGCCCATCACCTTGCCGGCGTCCACCTGCAAGGAGCGAAAACCATCATTCGTGGAAGTTTGTGCGGATGCGGATAAGCAAGAGAGCAGAACAAATAGAAATAATCGAGAGAGGCTCTTCAATTGCAAAGCTCCTTCGTGGATGAGCCAAAGCATGTCACCTCAGCCTCACGATGGTAATCCATCATGAGGCTGAAAGGCAGCAATTTATAGGTTGAACGCCTACCCCGCTTTTTCCAGCAGGCACAACGAAAGATCCCGCCGCTCGACCATATCGCTGGTGATCTCGAGATCGCGCGCCTTTTTATTGTTGGGCAGGTGATACATCAGGTCCAGCATCAGTTCTTCGAGAATCATGCGCAGTCCGCGTGCTCCCACCTTGCGCGCCAGTGCCTCGCGGGCAATGGCTGCCGTGGCTTCCACGGTAAAGTGCAGGCGCACATTCTCATACTCAAACATTCTCTGGTACTGCTTGAGGATGGCGTTGCGGGGCTTGGAGAGAATCTCGATCAGCGCCGCTTCGTCCAGCTCGTCCAGAATCCCCATCACCGGCAACCGGCCCACAAACTCGGGAATCATGCCGTACTTGATCAGGTCCTGCGGCTCGGTCTTGCGCAGCAATTCGGTATCGCGGTGCGAACGGCTGGTCGCTGCATCCGCCTCTGCATCCACAGCCTTGAATCCCAGCGCCTTCTTGCCTATGCGCCGGCCAACCACGCGCTCCAGGCCCACAAAAGCTCCGCCGCAGATAAACAAAATATTGGTGGTATCGACAGCGGTGAACTCCTGGTGCGGATGCTTGCGTCCGCCCTGCGGCGGAACGTTGGCCACCGTGCCTTCCAGAATCTTCAACAGCGCCTGCTGCACGCCCTCGCCGCTCACGTCGCGGGTAATCGAGGGATTCTCGTCCTTGCGGCCAATCTTGTCGATCTCGTCGATGTAAATGATGCCTTGCTGTGCGCGCGTCACGTCGCCGTCCGCGGCCTGCAGCAGCTTGAGGATGATGTTCTCCACGTCCTCGCCTACATACCCTGCCTCGGTCAGCGTGGTGGCGTCCACAATTGCGAACGGCACGTCGAGCATCTTGGCCAGCGTGTGCGCCAACAGCGTCTTTCCGGAGCCCGTAGGCCCGATCAGCAGAATGTTGCTCTTGGCCAGCTCCACTTCGTTGTTGCGCACGCGGTTCATCTGGATGCGCTTGTAATGGTTG